>Ga0209006_10000234_pt1 | contig 57570 bp, 40 predicted proteins | sample JacPin_JW_Ref_O2_FD_188567 | JGI IMG/M metagenome (GOLD analysis project Ga0209006, IMG submission 188567) | Forest soil microbial communities from Algoma, Ontario, Canada - Jack Pine, Ontario site 1_JW_Ref_O2 (SPAdes) (version 2) | ecosystem: Environmental > Terrestrial > Soil > Boreal...
ATGGGGCTTCCACGGTGGAATCTTCTTCGGTGGCCATCCTTATGCCTTCCGTGGCGGAGCGTTTTATAACCACGCTGCGTTTGTGCACGGAAATTATCGCGGATTCTCTTCCGCGCATGGCGCATTCGGAGCGCGCGGGTTTGGCGCAGCCGCAGGTCACGGATATGCGGGCGCATCGCGGGGCTACGCGGGCGCGTCCCACGGCTTCGCTGGCAGCAATCGCGGGGCAGCCGTGAACCGGGGCGCTGAAGGTGGCCGAGCCTACGCAGGCAACCGGGGATTCTCCGGCGGCGAACGAGGGTTCGCGGGACGCGGAGCAAGCGCGCCGCGCGCGGGTGGCTCCAGCGGCAACCGCGGCGGGTCGCATGGCTTCTCCTCGCATGGAGGCTCGGGTGGTTCGCACGGAAGCGGACACTCTAGCGGTGGACATGCCAGCGGTGGACACAGCGGGGGTGGAGGTCACAGTGGCGGCGGACACGGCGGCAGGCGCTAAGCGTTCCGTATAGTCGTCACCGTTCTAGCGCGAGTCGAAGGCCCCGCTCTCACGAGCGGGGCCTTTCTTGTTCGGACCCTCTGGGTAGGCGGCCGCTCCTATTTGTTCTGTCATTCCCAGCCGTTTGCAGCCGCCAGGCGCGAATACGTACGAGGAACCGAATCTACGACCGGTAGGGATAGCTTCACCGCAACCGCTGCTAGTGGACGAACCGGCGGAAGAAGCTGTTGGGCTCCCACTGCGGGCGGTGATCTGCATCGGCGACACGCATCGCCAAATTTTCGAGGATCGCGTTGAATTGCGCGGCGGCCGGGAGGTCTACCGGCTGGCTCAGGTCATCTGAGGGCGCGTGGTAGCGCTCGGCATACCAGGCCTTGAAGATTTTCTCTTCCGCTGTGCCGGGGATGTAACCGAACTTGAACGCAAGCGACGGAACACCCTTCTTGATGAAGCTGTACTGATCGCTGCGGATGAAACGATTATGATCCGGTTCCTTGTCGGCTTGTACCTGTATACCCGCCTGTCCGGCAATCGCACGCACATCGTCGCCCAGAGTGGATTCGCCGAGCCCTTGGACTTCGAGGTATTTCAGCGGAAAAAGCGGGAGGTACATATCCATATTGATATCGGCGACGAGGGTGCCGGACACCGTGGGATGCCCGGCGAAATACTGGGAGCCGAGCAAACCCTTTTCTTCGCCTGTGACCGAAAGGAACAGAATCGAGCGCTTTGGTTTTGTTCCTGAATCTCTCATCGCCCGGGCGATTTCAATCAGCGATGCGTCGCCCGAGGCGTCGTCCATCGCGCCATTGTAAATGCGGTCGCCGTTCACCGGCTCACCGACCCCGAGGTGATCGAGGTGCGCGCTAATCACGACATATTCCTTCTTGAGGGCGGGATCGCTGCCGGGGAGAACCCCCACGACGTTCTCGGATTTCGCTTCCGAGCGAGTCATTCCGACGCGCGCATGAACCTTCACAACCAGTGGAAAGTGGGGCAGAGGCTTGTCTGCGTTAAGCGCCGCGAGAATCTCCTGGAAGGTGTGGCCGCTGCCCGCAAAGAGCATGTCGGCACGTGCGGGGTTAAACACGATGCCCACCTGAAGCGGAGGCGGGACATCCTGACCGGGATCGCGCAGTTCCATTCTCGGCTGGAACCGTGATGCGGCAACCCGCGACCAGGGGATTTCAGCACTCTTGGGATTCGGTATCGCAATGGTCCCGATCGCTCCTGCTTTCAGAAGCGCCTTCCGGCGTTCTTCACCCGATTGGTAGTGTGCTTTGATCGGGCCGGACATGTCCGCGGGGCCACCTGTCACAAACACTACGATTTTTCCCTTCACGTCCTGGCCAGCCAAGTCGTCGTAGTTCAGTTCGGGGACTGTGAGCCCGTAGCCGACAAACACGCCCCCGGCTTCGACATTCTCCGCCGCGTGCCAATTGACGCCGAGCACAGCATCGTCGCCGAGTGTCACCGGTTGCACTTTTCCGTCGCGGAGCAGATCGAGCGAGCAGCGAGTTTCGTCAATCCGTACCACGTGAAAATCCATGGGCTGGCGGTAACCCTCCGTGCCAGCAGGCTGCAAACCTGCGGCACGGAATTGCTCAGCCATGTAGTCGGAGGCTTTTTCGAAACCACGGCTGCCGGTGTCGCGACCTTCCAGGCTGTCGTCGGCGAGAAACTGAATGTGGGACCACCAGCGTTGGCCAACCGCTTCCCCAGTGGTGCTTTGCCCCAAAGCGGCGCTGCCCGCAAACGTCAGTGCGAGGCACATAAGCAGGCGGTTCGGTCGTTTCACGTGAGAGGACCTCCGATTCCAGAGCCGAAATGTGAGACGCGCTCCCCGATGTCCAGAATCTGCCCGCGCCCAGAAATCTATTCTAAACCGCCCCGGGAAGGGGTGGCCTTTCTTGCCGACGCACCAAACTCGGCCTTATCAAATTCCATGGCTCGTGAACCTCCCCTCTGCCGCGCCAGCGGCTTCGTTCTCTCGGGCTATGAGGAAGTTCTCCGCGGGCGCACCCTGAATCAAATCGGTTGCGAACGCGACGTGAAGTTTGTCCCGAAGTCTGCTTGTGGGTAGCGTGATTCCGCCGACTCCGGACCGAGCTCAAATGTCCTCGACGCACTTCTCGATAGTGCGCCTAGGCCACAACCCCTCCAGAAGGGAGGCTGCGCATTCTCAAAACTCTAATTCGGCAATCAACTTCAAGAGTCGAAGAAGGGTTGTGCGTTCTTCCGGAGTGAGTTCTTTTCGGAGTTTATCGTCAGCGGCCAGCCTCGCATGGAGCAGGCGTTTCCTGTATTTGTGGCCTTTTGGCGTCAACGCCACGTGAATGGCTCTGCCCGATTCTGCTTTTCTCTCCGACACAAGCCCTTCCCGAACCATTAACCTGATGGCTCGGTGCACGACGGTCCGGTCGAGACCGAGAAGTGTGGCGATTTGATTCTGATTAAGCGCGGCACCGCCCCGGAGTGTGGACAGGATGAAGCCACGAGTCGCAGAGCACCGAGTTTTTCGTTCAAGTCTCTTGCCCACGGAAAAATAAGCTGCAGCAACATGGGCGAGTACTGAGTCGCTTAGGATGTCTTGAGGAATATCCTTCTTTGGGACGATGATCTTTGGAACGCTGATCTTTGGAACGCTGATCATAGGACGGTTACCGTGGCCTCAAGGGGTCGCCGCCACTGAGGCGGTTCCGCATAAGCAGACGATTTCTTCCCGATCGCAATCACCATCACAATTTCATGATACCGGGTTGACAGCCCGAGAAATCGGGAGAGTCTGCGGCCGTCGAATCCTTCCATGGGGCAGGTGTTGAGTCCCAGTGATTCGGCGGCAATCATCAGATTCTCACAGGCCAACGATGTGCTCTTCGTCGCCCACTTTAACAAGTCCTGTCGAAACACTGGTGGCATCCCCATGGTCTTCCACAAATTCACCAGTCGAAAAATCGCCCACTTGACCGCGCCAAAAATGCCGAACGGCCCGGGCATGAACAGGATCCGACCGATTTTCATCTTCCGCTCGTAATCTCTGATTTTGGCCGGACTGAAGCCGCTCCTGCGCATCCACTCCAACTGGGCTTCCGAAGTCCGAGCCAGCGACCCGATGTCGGCCACCGCAACCACCAGTGCCGACGCCGTTGCCGCCGGCATCTGTCCCATGCAGAGTTTCGCCGCGGCTGCCCTTCGTGCCGACGATTCCACCCAAAAGAACCGGTACGGTTGCGAATTGAAACTGGAGGGAGCATGACGGGCTGCGTCGAGGATCTGTTCACGCAGTCCTGGTGAGATTTCGACCCGATCAAAAACCTTGACTGCTCGCCTATGGAAGAGCGCTTCAAGAAGTTCACTCATGGGGTTGTTCCTCTCTATGTTGCTATTACAACATAGACATGTTGCGCATGCAACATAAAAAATGCAGCACCCGTGCCGCGGCTGCGCTTATGGTGCGGTACTCAGAAAACGATTCGGAGCCATAGGGAACGGACGACGGAAGAAATTATTTGGATCGAGAGAGGCCCGGGAGCACAGTGGGAACCGAGGACCAAGTCCCGGAGGCGTAATTTCTCGGCGGTATGACACCCGGGGAGCGTTTACGACCGCCCACACCAACCCCTCCACCCACTGCCCACGGGCGCCGCGATCAGTCACTCAGCCGAAGAGAAAATTGCAATGGCTGCAGAAGAGGCAGGCTGCCAGGAAGAATCATCGCGGTCAACGCAAACTGCGCACCGACTGGTGAATGCCCGCGAGACGAACCGGAACATCTGGGATCTCTCGTGGGCCCGGCGTCGCACTCATTTGAGTCCAGGAGCAGACCGTATCCCTATTCGGGCACGACGCCAGACAATGTGGTCTTCTCGTCGCCTGAGAATCGGGACGGTTGAGGACGGTATCCATTGCGGGTCCGCAGCTTGCATTTCTTCAACTGGTCGCTCACCAGGCTGACCTTGATCGCCCGCCAGCCACGGTTGGCGTTGGGCTTCGGGTAGTAACTGAGCGAGTAGAGATGGGCCAAATCGTCACGGACGGAGGCAAACGCACGGTGTTCATCTTTCCAGTCCTTGGCGAAGTAGGCCTTGCCGCCCGTGGCGGCCGTCATACGATCAAAAACCGCGGTGGACACCGGTTCCAGTCTAGCCTTTTGCGTGCTGATCATGTAAATGGAAACTCCGGCGGACTGGGCGAATTCAGCGACGTCCTCGGGAGGCACTACGCTGGAATTGTCCGGGCCATTGGAGAACACCACGACGACTTTCCTGCCCTTAACCTGAGCCGCGTCTTTCAGCGTCAACAGGAGCGCATTGTAGAGCGCTGCTTCGTCTCCGGCCACCGTCGAGCGCACGGCCCGCACGACTTGCGACCGGTCGGCGGTGAGAACGGCGGCACGAGAGAGATCGCGGCTGTAGGAATAGAGTGCTATCCTGTCCGCGGTTTCGAGCGAGCGAACGAACTCGGTGATCGCATCCTGCGCGAAGACGAAGCCGCGGTACATGTAGTTGCTGGTATCAAACAGGACGAACACATTGGCACCCCTCACCTGTGCCTCGAAGCTCGAACCCAGGGCGCCTTCGGAAGGGTTCTTAGCCGGGTCTCCGGAAGCGGTTCGAGACGAGTCCTGGTCGGCAAATTCTCTGAGACTGCGAGCCGCTTCATTGCCCTCGGCAAAGGTCGCCATCTTTTCTACAATCCCATCTTCGGCGATGGCAAAGTCCTCCGGGCGGAGTCCGGTAACGTAGTTTCCATTCTTGTCCGTCACAGCCACATTGAGCTGGACCATGTTAACCACAACGCGAAAGTCGTGGTTCTCCTGAGCTGCGATGCCCGTTTCATCTCCCGGCATGGCCCCCAGAGGAATGAGAATCAGCGGCAACAACATCATCCTTAGCATGGTTTCAAGATTCCTAATCTGCGACCGGATCGGCCTGGGGTCGCTGAATTCTCGGCTGGCTTCTTCGCTCGAACGAACACCTCATGGTCGAACGGCACCTTTCATGGACGGCGTCAACTTACCCTCCCGGAAATCTGCCCCGGTTTCGCGCATCGCTCGCAGGAGCGCCGGCCAGTCCTCAAAGTCGGTAGCGAAGATCTTCTCCACCATCATCCGCGTAAGCTGCGGGACAAAGTGGTTCAGCATGACGGGCGAATATCCTCCTTCATCGGCCAGGCGAGCCCAGAACAAATTCGGAGAATCCCAGGATTCCGCCAGAAAACGGCTGGAATATCCAGCGAACGGCGGCATGGGCACCATATTCAGCAATTCGAGACCGTAGTTCTGCGTCAAGCTGGGATGCGGCGTGCCGAAGTCGTGCGACAAGCGATTCCAGCTGGCCTGTTCGGGGTGCTGTCGAGACAAGTCTTCGAGCTCCTGCATTGCAGTTCCCTCGACCCGAGGTTGTTCGGGATACTTATGCCGGAACTCGGCCGCCAGATAGAACGTGTCTGCGGGCATCATTTGAGAAAGCATTTCGGCTATGCGACCTGTGCGCAGAGCGTCCTCGACTTGCCGTGATCGCTGCGGAAGCAAGCGATTCGACAAAATCGTCAGGACCTTACTTCGCAATGCCTCATCCTTGGCGGAGGCGGTCAGGAGTTCTTCCCCGGTCCGCTGATAGAGAGCGATCGCGTGAAGTTCGAGTGGGCTGACGTCCCACCAGCGTGGCAGGGTTGCGCTGGCCAAAAGCTCCGGCACCAATTCCTTCCAGATGAGTGCCTGAACACTGTCCGGCGAAATGAAATCCTGCTCGAGATCGGCCAAGGCATAGGGCAGATCGGCAAGTGAGCCCACGAAATGGGCCCCTCCCCCCGCCGGAGAACCCTGGCCAAGGAGCTCCGGGGCCTGCCAGAGTCCCTTCACGCCGCTGACCGTTTCTCCGGCAAAGTCGTGGGACCGGACGAAGAGCGGATTATTGTGCAGGGCTTGCGCACCCGGCGGCTCGTAGTAGGCATAGTTCAAGCCAACTAGCGTATCTCTCAGAAACGATGCGAGCTGACCACGTGCCTCGCTAATTTGTGCGAGCGAAGCCGTCGGCGACGAAAGGACTTTTGGTATGTCGCTTTGCATCTGCACGTCGGTGTGATGATTGTTGTAGATTCCTGCAGCCCACTCGGACCTCTCGCCGCTGGTGAAGATGGGCCGCGGCATCTCAAATTCTCGAGTCTGGGCAGCCAGGTGGATCAACCACTCTGCCGGCTGTTTCCCGCGCGCCTTTTCGGTCAACGCATCCCCGAGGGTCAGAATCGTGTCGAGCGAGACCAGCCGCTGGTCGTCGAGTACGGAGCGGACCCGGCCGGCAAGTTCCCGATGTATCTGCTTTCCCTCGGGAGTACTCTGCCGAGGTCCCGCCAGCAAGTCGATGACTTCGTCCTGCGAAGCTCTAGCCTTGCCCGTCGAGAACTGGAACAGTTGTCCCAGAGAAGTTCTCCCTGCGTCATACAACTGCGCGGCTGATCGAATCGCGGCATAAGGCCTGATCGTCTGCTGCCACGAGCCATTCAGTTGCGGGTTCGAAATCTGCCCCTGCCGCGCCAGAATCTGCCAGATTCCGACACTCGCCTGAAAGGTGCCGAAAGCGTTCCCGCGAACAGCCGTGGGCACTCTGCTCAGCCCCTGAGCTACGTCCAGAAACAGGGCGATGGACTCGTCGTTCAATTCTGGAAACTCGGAAAAGATCCGATACTGATCACTGAATTCCTCGAACTTGCGCGCCAGCAAGCGGACTGTCGCGGGCGTCAGGCGATGTTCCGGAGATCGTCTGCTGTCAAGTTCCGCGATCGCCATGTAGGTCTGCAGTGGTCCATTATCGGTGGGGGCACGAGCCAGGCCGAACATAATTTGCATAAGCTGATCTGGACCAGTCATGGCTAAATTCTGCCTTACCAACTTGCGCGTGAAGACAGAGTTGTGCCACTGGAGAAGAATGTCTTTCCAGACGTCGAGATTGCCGGGAACGAGCGGCTCACCACTGCTTTCAAACTGAAGTCGACTGACCAGAAGCAACAGTGCAGGTGCCGGTCTGAAAGAACCTCTGGTGGCGGGGGAGGAAGGATCTGGAGAGCGCAGGCCTGCATAAAAGATCCGTAGCCGATGCGGGTCGGTAAAATATGCCTGCTGCACTCCACCCGCCCGCGAAAGCGCGTCGAAATAGGCGACCAGCCAACCCTTGTCTTTGGCCAACAACCTGGGAACGAACGTGGCAGGGGATGTCGGGCTGGCTCCAACCAAGTCCTTCCACGCTGCGTCTGCACCGGTTCCTCCCGGTACGTTGACTCGGCCCCCGCTGATGCAGAGCTCCCTTCCATAAAAATCAAGGACTGCGGCGTAGGGCACCAGTTTCTCGAGCCCAATCGATTGCCGCAAAGAGTTCCTGGTTTCGGGGTCGAGCCGGGAGAGGGCCCAGTACAGGCGTGCGACCCCGGAGTCGTTCAATATCGTGTCCAGCAAGTCCTTGCTGTTTTCTTTGTGGTTCTTTTCGCTTGCCTGGGTCCAGTCGCTTTCGGCAAAGAGCACCGGCACCAGGGAAGAAGCGAACGGGTACTCGAACGGCTTACCACCTTGCAGTGCCTGTTCCAGTTCGGGGAGGGGAAATCCGGAGTCGATGGCCAGGAAAGCCCTCTCGGGGTCGTCCGTCTGCAAGGACGTCCCCGGAGTGCCGCAATCCGGTCTGGTTCGATAACCGAGAATGCGCAGAAGTGGTTTTGCGTCGTCACAATTCGCAACCCGAATCACCATGCCACTGCCCGCAGCCAAGTCCGACAGTTCCCTGGCCTGTACGACGTATCGCCGGAGCAGGATAAGGAACTCAGTAGGACGAGCGGAGTCATAGCCCTCGGTGAACACATTCCGGCTCAACAAAGGCAGGACTTCTTCCGGCGCAATCTTCTGACTGATCCCGGCCATGCGCAGAAAGGATCTTTGCGGACCCGGGATCAGGGCCTGCGGCTGAGCCGGGAGCGTCCCGTTTTCTGACCACGACACGGTCGCCGCATCGGAGGGCTTTGAGTCAGCGGTCGGGGATAGTTCCTCGCCACCCGCGAACAAAGCGCAGTTCAAGAGAGAAAACACGAGCAGGGCGCAGACGCAAAGAGGAGGTTTCATGGCTGGATCCTCTCGCGGAGCCGACGAGACCACCTCACCTGGAACCTATTTGCGGAAGGCAGGGGGTGTCTTCCATTCGCAAAACTGAAATGTCGATCTAGGTTTGGTGGACCCGAAGTTGCTCCGAAATTCGATGTCGGCAAAATACCTCATCTGTGGCGACTATCCAAGAGGTTTTTTTGGGTTTTCTTAGTAGGGGGAGGCTTTACAGCGAGAACCGTGCACAGCCAGTCCGTCGAAACTGATGGCGATGCGGTATGCTTCCGGGCATGTCTTCGCGGCAATTACCGGCTGGCGACCGGAAACTGATCCAGATTGTAGACGCTGCTTTGGCGGATGCTTCGCGGCGCGCGGGGGAGTGGCTCGCATGCCGTCCGGGATGCACCCAGTGCTGCGTGGGAGTGTTTGCCATCCATCAACTGGATGCGCTGCGGTTACGGCAGGGCTTGACCGACCTGGAAACAGCAGACCCGCTACGAGCACGCCGTATTCGCGAACGGGCACGGGCTTCGGTGGGGCGGTTGTCGGCGGACTTTCCCGGGAACGTGAAAACTGGCGTACTCGATGAAGGTCCAGAGGCGGAGCAGCGTTTTGAGGAATTTGCCAACGACGAGCCTTGCCCTGTGCTTGACCCGGAAACCGGGTTGTGCGATCTCTACGAGGCGCGCCCCATGACTTGCCGCACGTTTGGTCCTCCGGTGCAATCCGACGGGGGTTTGGGGGTCTGCGAACTGTGTTTTCAGGGCGCGACCGATGAGCAGATCGCCGCTTGCGAGATGGTTGCCGACCCGGAAGATCTGGAATCCGAGCTGCTCGTGAAGCTAGAGAAGGCTGGAGGCCTGCGCGGGCGGACGGTGGTTGCGTTTTGCGTGACGTAACGCTGCCACGATCCGGGGGGATTTTTCAGAAGCCCTTTTTCAGAAGCTCTTTTTCAGAAGGCCTTTTTCAGAAGCCCAGGGAAATCTCATTCCGGTCATCGGGAATGCGTAGATCAATTCCGCGATCATGATTGGCGCTGAGGGTCGCGTGGATATCAACCATGGCAAGGGGAACGTTGCGCTGTTGACGATCAATGCTGAGCGACAAAAGGGTAGCAGAGAGCAGGAAACGCCGGGTCTCCAGTCGCTCTCCGTTGGCCAGAATGAAAACCGCCGGCGGCGGCATTTTGGGAGCGGCTGCATTCGCAGCGCTCGGAATCTCGATGAACTGCGACCTGGGGAGAGGGGCCGGTGTGCGCGGAATCATCAGTGGAGGCGCGGTGTTCGTCGCAGCTTCTCCATCCGGCTCTTCATAGCGAGGCAGATCGTTGTCGAGCGAATCGCCGTAGGCGAGAAAGTAGGATCCGAAATTGTTGCGGCGGTGAGGACGGGAAGAAACTAATCCGGGTCTAGACGAGACTGCGGAGCCGCGCTGCCCTACAAAACCCGGGCGAAAATGCGGCCCGGCAGCACCGCCGTGAAATCCCCCTCCGGCTCGCTGCGCCTGCAGAGCCCCGCTCAGGAAGGAAACGACCAGCAGCGTAAATAAGGCTGCTCTCGGCATGGGGGGATTATACTCGTTTTCGCTTTTGCGCCGAGGAGATGGCATGCACCGAAACAAGCTTATCAGCGGATTCGTTTTTTCTCTTCTTCCTTTGCTCACGCTTATTTCGGTGGCACTGCTTGGGATAGCAGCTACTCCGACTTCCAGCGAACATGACCAGACCGACCGCAGCGCAACCGGTCAGGACTGGACCAACTACGTGCGCATCGGAGCCTATGGCCTGTCTCGAAACAGCGCCGACGAGATCGTGCGCAATGCGCAGGAAGGCAGCGTGTTTGGGATCGAAGTGGACAACGACATTCCAGGGCGCTACGAAAGCTTCGTCGATCCCGACGAGAAGCTGCGCGCGATTCACGCGGTTGCAGAAAAAGCGCATGCGGCAGGGAACCGCGCCTTCGTTTACATCGCCGGAACGGAATGCATCACGGCTCACGGGGACCAGACTCCGCACACGCTCGCCAAAGAGCATCCCGATTGGCTGCAGCGCAAAATTACTGGAGAGCCCGCCATCTTCGGCGGAGGCACGGCGTTCTGGATCAGGAAAGGCGATGAAGATGTGTGGGTCTCGCCCTACGCGAGCGAGTGGCGGAAAACCTACATGGCGCGCGTGCGGCAGATCGCGGCCACCGGCATTGACGGCATCTACGTGGACATCCCTTATTGGATGACTCACTTTGATGGATGGGAAGACACCTGGGCCAGCTTCGACGACTATACGGTGGCAGCTTTCAAAAAGCAGACCGGGCTCGATGCCAAAAAAGATCTGAAGCTCGGCGATTTCTCCGATCCGAACTTTCGCAAGTGGGTGGAGTTTCGCATCCAGACTTTCACCGACTTCATGCATGAGATTGACCAGAATGCGAAGTCGGTGAATCCGCAGATCAAGACCATTCCTGAAATTTATCCTGGCATCGAAGAAGAGTCCGTCCGTGTGGGGGCCGACGTTTACAGCCTCTACCCGGTCGTAGACGCTATTGCGCACGAGTACTCGTTCGGCAACAGCGGCCATATGGCCTCCGAGCGCAACCCTCTCGACTGGTTCCGCTATCAGGTGGGGATGCACACCTTTCGCGCGTTTGCGCAGGGCAAGGCGACGTGGATCCTCAATTATTCCTGGGACGGCGACCAGAAAGTGGACAAGCGCGAGGCCATGATGAATCTGGCCATGTCGGAAGTGATGGCGGGCGCGAATTTCTGGGACGCGCCGGGACATTCGATGGCGGGGTCCAATGACCCGGCCACGCGGGCTAGAATCTTCGCCTGGATCAAGAAAAACGAAGATACCTTCTATGCTCCGCGCACCCCGATTGACCCCATCGGCGTTTACTTTTCACCGCAAACTCGAAACTTCTACGCCGACGAATTCATTCATTCGTATCGCGGGATTCTGATTCTGCTGATGCAGGCGCATCGGGAATTTCAAGTGGTGACTCCGCGGACGCTCGCCGAGTTTCATGGACGGACCCTGATTCTTCCGGATGTGCGCGTGTGGAGCGATCCTGAGAAAAACGGGATCGAACAATATCTGAAGCAGGATTTGAAGCAAGGCAACAAGCTGATCGTCACTGGCGAAGACCGATTACAACTGAGCGGCCGGCCCAACGTGCAGCGCTTCGCCGACTGTCCCGGAAAAATCTACAACGCACTTCTGGACAAGAACTTTGACCTTGCAGCTCCGAAGACGCAGCGGGCGTTTCTGGAGAGCCTAACGCACACCAGCCGCGGGGTTGAGCTCTCAGCCTCGCCATCGGTGGCAACCTCAGTGGCGCAGGTGAAGGGCGTGACTCACGTCTTCCTAGCGAATTTTGCCGGACTCGTCGGCGGAGCCAACCCGATTCAAACTCCGCAGACGGACGTGGAGGTCAGCTTGCCGGCGGTACCGGGAAACGCCGGATATTTTCTGCCGTTCCTCGGCGAGGTGCAGCGATTGCAGGGCACGCAGAAAGATGGGCGGGAAACGTTCGCGCTTCCGGCGATCTCTAAGGGCGGGGTGTTCTGGTACGCCCGCTAGGGAATGGGGCCGGGGCCCCAAGAGGCTTCTGAAATCGTCGCGAAAAACTCCCCCGGAAGCCGCTGCCAGTCGAGGCTTGCAAGGTGATCCTCGCTACCCGAGGATGACGAACCCAAGGGATGCAGGAGGCCGATTCGGCGTTTCCTTCATGCCTGAGATTGACCTTGACAACGGGCGGGTTACGTAAGTATAAGATCGCAATCGAAATAAATCGTAAGCTGGCCGTACACACGCCGTCGACACCGTAGGTGCACACACAAAGTGCGGAGGTCCCATGCGACTGGCCACGCCAGTTCTTCCATTGTTTTTGGTAGCGTTTCTGCTGGTTAGCTCTCCCTTGGTTATGGCGCAAGGCAGCTACCGCTCACAACTCCGGGGTGTAGTTTCTGACGCTGCTGGCGCAGTGTTGCCGAATGCCACCGTAACGATCACCGACAGCGGCACCAACATTGCCACCCACACCATCACCGACGGCAAGGGCGAATACGTTTTCACTGGACTGCGGCCCTCCACGTATTCGGTGAAGGCGGAATCCAAGGGTTTCCGCACGTCCGAGCGCACGAATGTGGTTTTTGCCGTGGACCAGGAAACCACGCTCAACTTCACACTGTCGCCGGCACGGGTCAACGAATCGATCGAGGTAACCACCACCGCACCTCTGCTCGATACCGAGAGCGCGACCCTGGGCACAAACATCACCAGCGAATATGTGCATGAACTCCCGCTCATCAACCGCAGCTTCTTCGGCCTGACATTCCTAGCGGCAGGCGTGACCGAGGTGGCAGGGTCGGGCACGCAGGACAACTATCCATCGGGAACGAACTTCACTTCCAACGGGCAGCGCAACGCCACCGCCGAGATACGGTTGGACGGTGCCCTGATCAGCGCGCCGGAGCAGGGCGAAGGAGGGAATTCCAACGTCTACTACGAGCCCCTGGTTGAGGGCATGCAAGAAATGAACGTGCAGAACAACAGCTTCTCGGCCGAGTTCGGCAACAACGGTGGCACCGTCGTGAACATGGTGATGAAGAGCGGAACCGACCATTTCCATGGCTCAGGCTGGTATTTCCTGCAGCGTCCGCAAATGGACGCCCGCGATTTCTTCAATCCCGAGCCCAACCCCAAACCTGATAGCCGGCGCGACCAGGGCGGATTCTCCCTGGGTGGCCCGATCCGAAAAAACCGGACGTTCTTCTTCGTTGATTTTGAGAAGGTGAAGAGTTCCGGCGCGTCCAGCTGGAACGCGACGGTGCCGACCTTGGCGGAGCGGCAAGGCGACTTCTCGGGGACGCAGAACCCTATTTACGACCCGAAACAGCCCCTCGTTCCCTGTCCGCCGCCAGCCACAACCGGCACCATGTGCCGGCCGCCGGTACCAGCGGGAGGCGTGATACCGGGAGGGGAGCAGGATGCCATAGGAATCGCTGTTCTTAATCTCTACCCGAAGCCCAGTAACTCGAACGAATTCAATAACTACAACTGGACCGAAACGGCGAATGCGCCGGATTACCAGTTCGACATCAAGATCGACCACCAGCTCAACGACAGGAACCACATCAACGGCCGCTACAGCCGGGACTGGAGCAACTATACGAGTCCACTCACGCTGGGTGACGGCCTCGATAACGACGGAATCGCAAGCGGCGTGACGGTGGCGCAAAACGGATCGTTCGAATATAGCCGGACGATCAACCCGCGGATCGTCTGGACCAGCCATGTGGGAGTCGACCGGGTCCATCAGCTGTCGCTGCCGGGGATCCCGACGATCGCCAGTTTCAACGCTTCACTGCCGGCTGGCACTCCAGGGTTGCCGGCCGTGTTCGAGCAGGCCAACGGGCTCGACCAAATGCCGACGTTTCTCATGCAGGGAAATTTGCCGTGGAATAACCTTTACGATCAATGCTGCATTTACACTGCCTTCGCCCACACTCTAGTGAGCTACTCGTCGCAATTGGTGATTTCGAGGGGATCGCACCTGGTCAAGATCGGCGGCGAACAGAGAATTTTCTATAACAACTTCTGGCAACCGAACTACCCCACCGGCTACATGACGTTTACGGATGAGGTTACATCGCCAAATCCAAATAGCAACACCACGCAGACTTGCACCGGAAGCTGCAACAATCCCAACAATATCCAGACGATCACGACGGGCAACCCGTTTGCCAGTCTGGCCTTTGGTTATGGCGACAATATCAACGCCTCCAGTCAGCTGGGGGTCACTCCTTCGGTGGCGAACCGGTCTCTGGAAACGGGGTTTTACATTCAGGACGACTGGAAGCTGAACTCGAAACTCACCATCAATCTCGGCCTGCGTTACCAGTGGAGTTCGCCCTACACCTCGCGCGGCAACCAGCTCCAATTCAGCAATTTCACCGCCGACAGTGGCGTCAATATCCCACTGAATTCTGTCCCGGCAACGGCCCCGCCGGGTACGTTCAGTACCCAGGCGACTCTGCAGTCGGTGGGTGTGAATTTTCCTTCCTCCCAGGAGCTGCTCGGCACGACCCAGTTCGCCAGTTCGAGCAGGCGGACGGTTCCGACCTACCGGAAAGACCTTGGGCCGAGACTGGGTTTTGCTTACCAGATCGATCCGTCGACGGTGGTGCGGGGCGGGGCCGGCGTCTATTTCGGAATGAGCCCAGCCACAAACTTCCAGTATCCCGGGGCCGCGTTCCTCAAGAACGCCAACATGTTTTTTACGAACAACGATTTTGCCACTCAATCCGCGACTCTGGAAAATCCCTTTCCCAATGGCTTTACCGGTCCGCAGGGCAGGCAGTACGGCCAGTTTGCCAACTGGGGGTATGGAGACGGGAACGATCTGGGCACAACAGCGGCGCGGGACGCCGACATTTACCAGTGGAATCTGGGAATCCAGCGGCTACTTCCGAGCCAGATCGTGGTCGGCGTGGACTATTCGGCCAACCGGAGCACGCATCTGCCGTGGGCGGGCACCAACAACCGGGATTTTATCCCGTCGGCTTTGCTAGCGCAGATTGCGGCGGCGGTAACACCCACGGACCCGACCTGCCAGACCGATAGCTGCGTCAGCAACTTTTTTCAGACGCAAGTCGGCAACCCGTTTTACTCCATGTTCAATACCCCTTGCACATCGACCCCGACGAATCCTTGCTTCAACGAACCCAATTCGAACTACGGGAATACGACCCTGCCCCTGGGGAATCTGGTGAATAAGTACCCGCAATTCGCAGGCGACTTCGAGGGCCTGATGCTGGAGTCCGCGAATTCCTGGTACAACGCGCTGCAGATTCGGTTCAACAAGCGCACCACGCATCACGTCAGCTTCGAGGGTAGCTACACGATATCGAAGGCAACCGACCAATCCTCGGCGGGCAGGAACAACTGGGTGGGGTCGCTCGGCCAAGGCATTCCTCAACAACTGGACCGGCTGAATCTGGAACACAGTATCGGGGCCAGCGATACGCCGCAACGGCTCGCGGCTGCGGTGGTCGTGGACCTGCCGGTGGGCCGCAAGCAATGGCTTGGCGGCAATATGAACCGGGCCGTCGACGCTGTGGTTGGAGGCTGGTCGATCTCGACTTTGCTCACCCAACAATCGGGGCAACCGATGGCCCTCGGCATGTCCAACGCCCGCCTCGCCAACGGCACCCAGCGGCCCGAGGTTCTCTGCCCCCAGCTTAGGACCCCCGGCGCCACCATGCACAATGTGGCCCTGCAATGGGCGAACGTGGGATCGGGGACGGCCACGCCTTCCTATTTCAACGCGGTCTGCTTCGGAGACCCTGGCGATCAGATTCCGGGCAACGCTCCGCGCTATTTTCCTGGCCTGCGCGTCGACGGCATCCACAACGCGGATCTGAACCTTTACAAGTCGTTTGTGCCCAAGGAAGGCATGCGGCTGGAAGTGCGGGCGGAGATATTTAACTTGACCAATCACCCGCGCTTCGGACAGCCGAATTCGGCCGTGGGAGATCCGCTCTTCGGGACAATTACCAGCGACGCCTCAGGAGAAACGCCGCGCTTCTTCCAGTTTGGAGTGCGGTTTGAGTTCTAAGCTTGGGTTCTAAGCTTGAGTTCTAAGATTGAGTTCTGAGGTTTGAGTTCTTCACGCCGTACCTCGCGGACCTGCACCTTGAGTTGCCGCTGAGGGGGCAACATGAACAAGAGGACGGCGGTGAAGTTCGCCCTGCTCTCGCCAGTCTTGCTGCTGTTCTCCGCAATCGGCGTGGCTCAAGATACCGCCTCTCTTACCGGAACAGTTCGCGACGGAACCGGCGCTGTGATCCCGGGCGCTCAGGTTACTCTGAAAAATACCGCGAACGGGATGACCCCCGATGGTGTTTCGGGAAACGGCTCCTATGCCGACGTGATTGGCAATCCCCATGCCACTCCTTGCTCCGTCCCTTATCCCGGCACGCCCGGTCCTCAACTCTACAACTCCTGCGCTTATGAGCAACCCGAGGGCCTGACTTTCGGCGACTCGGGAAGAAACAGTCGGGTCCAGCTTATCGCACCAATTTCGACATGTCGGCCTACAAGGTCTTCAAGCCCACGGAGAAAATCAACGTGCAATTTCGGGCCGAGGCGTTCAATATCTTTAGCCACACGCAATGGCGCGGTGTGAACAACTAGGTAGGTACGGCGAACTTTATGTTCCCGGCCTACGCGCACATGCCGCGAGTTCTGCAGTTTGCGATTCGTATAACATACTGATCAGTAAATCTGCAGCCGCATGATTTGCGCGGGGCAAGAACCAGGCCACGGGACCAATGACCATCGGCGCAGTTGATATTGGGGGAACCAAAATTGCAGTTGGGATGGTGGATGAGAACGGACGGGTCTTGTCCAAAATGGAGTCGCCAACCGATCCCGAGCGCTACGCGGACGGGCTCGACCGGATCGCGGCCATGCTGCGCGATACGGGCAAAAATGCCGGCGTAGAAATCTCAGGCATCGGGATTGGATCGACGGGTCCGGTGGACCCCATCGCGGGGGAGTTCTGTGACGTTGATTTTCTTCCCGGATGGCGGCAGAAAAAGTTGGTCGCCGATCTGGAACGCATTTTCAACGTCCGCGCCGCGCTCGAAAACGACGCCGATGCGGCCGCACTGGCCGAGGCAAGTTGGGGCGCTGGCAAAAATAAGTCGCGCCTGGTCTATGTGACGGTTGGGACGGGCATTGGAGGCGGGGTTGTGCTCGATGGCGAACTCTATCGCGGCGTCGATGGAGCTCATCCCGAACTTGGGCATCACGTGGTCGATCCCTCCGGCCCGCCCTGTTCATGCGGTTTTCAGGGCTGCTGGGAGTCGCTGGCCGCCGGGCCCGCCATGGCTGCGTGGTTCAAGAGCCAGGCCCCGGTGGATTATCCGCACCGCGAAAGGGTGAACGCCAGGGACATTTGCCGATTGGCGCAGCAGGGCGATGAACTCGCGCGCCGTGCGGTCGAACGCGAAGCTTATTATCTTGGTCTGGGTCTGGCCAATTTGATTAATCTGTTTACACCGGACGCGATCGTGCTCAGTGGCAGCGTGTTGAAGAGTTCGCTTCTGTTCCTGGACGGCATCCGCTCGGTCATCAGTCGGGGATGCCGGTTCGTTCCCTTCGAAAAGGCCGAGTTGACCATGGCGTCGCTGGGAGAAGACGCCAATCTGATTGGTGCAGCGCGAGTGTGGCATCATCGCTTCGAGCCGGGGACCGCTTAGAATCGGAAAGGATCGTCATGACTACTCCAATTTCGCGTCGTGAGCTTTTGGCCAAGATGGGCGGTACGGCCGCAGCCGCCCTGGTTATGAATTCTCCGCTTGCCGGGAGGGGAGCGCGAGCTCATAGTCCCGCATCACCCTTCCGGGTCAGCATCATCAACGACGAGATTTCCCAGGACTTTGGCCACTCTTGCGAAGTGGCCGCCGGCGAGTTTGGCATGGAGTGGATCGAACTGCGCGGCATGTGGAACAAGAACATCGTCAATCTCGATGCCACGGAGGTTGCCGAAGCACAGCGTATTCTCAAGAAATACGACCTGCGCGTCACCGACATTGCGAGCCCGCTGTTTAAAGTGGACTGGGCCGGAGCCCCCCGCTCGAAGTACAGCGAACCGAACGATTTCAAAGCGAGCTTCACCTTCGACCAGCAGGATGAAGTGTTGGAACGCGGAATCGAAATGGCCAAAGCCTTCGGCGCGGAACGCCTGCGCTGCTTCGATTTCTGGCGGCTGGACGATCCGGCGCCCTATCGCGCCGCCATCAACGAGAAGCTGTTGGACGCGGCCGCCAAGACAGGGAAGAAAGGAATCACGCTGCTCCTGGAAAACGATTCAGCGCTGAACACGGCCACCGGCGCCGAAGCTGCGAAGGTGCTCAGCGCCGTGCAATCCCCGCATTTTATGCTGAACTGGGATCCGGGCAACGCGGCGGCCAGCGGCGAAAAGCCTTTTCCCGACGGCTACAATCTGTTGCCGAAAGAGCGCATCGGTCATTGCCATTGCAAGGATACCGTGAGGAAAGGCGTCGGCTACGACTGGGCGCCGATGGGCGGCGGCATCGTGGATTGGCTGGGACAATTCCAGGCACTGAAACGCGACGGTTATCACCTTGCAGTCAGCCTGGAGACTCATTGGCGCGGCGCCGGCACTCCGGAAGAGTCTTCGCGGCAAAGCTGGGCGGGGATGAAAGGCTTGTTGCAGAAGGCGCAAGCGTGGTGATCCTGATCCGCTCTCAGCGTGATCGTGCGAGGGTTTCTGAAACAAAAGGGGATTTCTATGGTCAAGAACAGCGAAGAAATGTCTAGCGCACCTACGCGACGCGAATTCCTGAAGCTGTCCGCTTTAGGATTGGCAGCCACCACCGCAGCTCCTTCTTCCGTGTTTGCAGCCCAACCTTCGTCTGCGGTTCCCACCGGTGAGATCGAAGTTTGGGTTACAGCCGGCGCGATGCGCTGCGCTCGCTCCAAAACGATCTCATGGCGGCCGGCCTCGGAAGCGTCCTCCCCACAGGCCATTCGGCTCGATCCCGCGAAACAGTTTCAGGATATTCTCGGTTTCGGCGCCGCCTTCACCGACGCGTCCTGCTACACCTTCAACCGGCTCGCTCCAGAAAAGCGGGAAGAGTTATTCCATGAGATGTTCCACCCGTCACAGATGGGGCTGAGCGTGTGCCGCATCTGCATTGGATCCAGCGATTACTCGACCAGCCTCTACAGCTACGACGACGGTGCCCCCGATCCCGATTTGCAGCGCTTCTCCATCGATCACGATCGCGCATACATCCTGCCCATGCTGCGCCAGGCGCGGCAGATGCAGCCCGACCTGTTTCTTTTTGCCTCGCCCTGGAGTCCTCCGGGATGGATGAAGGCCGGCGGCTCCATGCTGGGCGGCTCCATGCGCCAGAATTATCTGCCCAACTACGCGCAATATTTCCTGAAGTTTCTGCAGGCCTACGCCGCCGAGAATGTTCCTGTGCAGGGTGTGACTCCGCAGAACGAAGTGGATACCGACCAGGACGGTAGAATGCCGGCCTGCATCTGGCCGCAGGAATATGAAATTGGATTCGTGCGCAATCATCTCGGCCCTTTGCTCCGCAAGAACAACCTGGACACGCAAATCTGGATCCTCGATCACAACTACAACCTCTGGGGCCGCGCAATGTGCGAGCTTGATGATCCTGGCCTGCGCCAGTTTTGCAACGCGGTTGCTTGGCACGGATACGTGGGTGAGGTGGAGATGATCGACAAAGTTCACGAGGTGCATCCCGACGCGAGCATGCACTGGACCGAAGGTGGCCCCGATTACACCGGACCCGATTATCAAACCGACTGGACCAATTGGGGAGCAACTTTCAGTGCAACTCTGCGCCACTGGTGCCGCTCCATTACCGCGTGGAATTTTGCGCTCGACGAGCAGGGAAAACCAAACATTGGTCCGTTCCCCTGCGGGGGAGTGGTCACGGTCGATTCGAACACGCGAGCGGTCACGCGCAGCGGCCAGTTCTGGGCGTTGGCGCATTTTGGCCGATTCATTCAGAGGGGCGCGCGTCGATTCGATTCCCAAAGCACAGCGCCCGATTTGCACCACGTCGCGCTCCACAACCCAGGCGGCTCAAGCGTCCTGGTCGTCACCAATTCCGGCGCCGCGCGATCTATCGTTCTGCAAATGAATGGGGTGCAGGCAGACGTCTCCCTGGATCACGACTCCCTGACCACCCTGGTTTGGAAATGACTGGGCGGCTCGAAAGCGGGTTGCTCTGGAAGCGCGACTTCCGCCATCTCATTCCCCCAGCCCCGTCACCTTGCCTCGCAGCACAGTGACGGACGCTTTCGGGAGCGTGAACGTGGTTTGCGAACCCGCCTCCACCGTCGAAGCCACCGGGGGATGGTCGGGATCGGCATGGCTGTTCGGCCCGTCGTTGATCCACACGTATTGTTCGCTGCCGAACGTCACCAATGTAGTCGGCCCGGAAAAGAAAGCCTCCCGCTTTTTGCGGCCGTCCTCAAACGCGACGCGAACCGTGTGCGAATTCGTTTCGTCGCGATTGACCAGCATCACCGACCAGTTCCCGTCGGGCCGGCGAACCGCATAGGTAGTGACCAGCGCGTTGCCGTCGGCATCTTTTACTTCCACAGACGACGGATACATGTAGTGCACGCCCGCGCGGTGCTGCACCCACTCCAGATTGATCATGTGAGCGGCGAAATAAGGCGAGGTGTATCCCTTGATCTCATAGCGCTCGTTGGAAACGAAATTCGACCACGACGCCCAGCCCAGACAAGAATTCTGTACGCCCTGCGGTTGAATCGGCGAGTGATAGAACGCCGCCCCTCCGGCTTCAAAAAATGATCCCACATTATCGGCCAGCCACAGCGCGGCGAAAATCGTTGTCATCGGCCCGGTAAGACCAGCGGCCAAATGGTTTTCCGTCACCATCAACGGTACATCCTTGGGTACGCCGTCGTCTCTCCACACCTGCAGAATGTGCTTCATGAGCCGCGGCTCGCTGTATAGAGTCTTCCACGTAATGTCGCAGGGCTCGAAGGGATAGTGCTCGAAGGAAACGAACGCAAGATCGGCGATGCGGCCATGGGATTTTAGGTAATCGACGAAGCGCCCCATCCACGAAGTGCGGCCTTGCGCGTCAGGCCATACGTGGATGTCTTCGTTCACGCCCTCAAACACTGGCCCACCCAATTTTAGTTTAGGGTCCACCTGATGAATGGCGGTGGCCCACTGCAGATAAAGAGCCGCATAGTCTTCGGGCATGGCGTGTTTCCCATCCGGCTCCTCGCCCATTTCGACGTAGCCGATGCGGTAGCCTCGCCGTTCGATGTAGGCGATCTGGGCCGCTGCGTCGTCAGGTGTGCCGTAAAGCAGAGTCACCGGAATCATCGCCGGCAGGTTGTTGGTGAGGCCGCTGCCAAAGAAAATATCGAAGCCGCTGTGCTGGTTGCCTCCGCCGTCATTGACGTCGGCAGCGGAATGCCAGGGATCGATTGACGAGACGCAGAGTGTCGTCAGCCTCTCGCGTGGTTCCTTCGTGACCTCGACGAACAGCCCCTTGTCGTCAATAGTGCCCGCGGCAATGTGCTGAATGGCATAGCCCACGCAGTTGCGGACGTCGCTCGATCCGTGCTCGTCGCAAGTGTTCGAAGACTCCGTCATCAGGATGCGTAGAAATCGCGTGGAGACGGGTGTGTCTGCGAGTTTCAGAGTCACCCTGCCGCCTTGCGCATTCTTCACTGCGCCAGACGGAAAGATTTTCCATTCGCCTTTCGGGCCTGCGTCGAAATCAAGCGCGTCCGCACCCGTCCAGTATTCCACCTGATACGTCGTGGCGTAGGGGCTCGCCCAGTCGATGCGCACAGTGCTGACTGGCTTTTCCGCCCTCAGGTCAACCACCACCCACTGCGGATGCAGGACGTCGCTCTCGCCGGTAAATTTGCTGGTGAGGTATGGATTGCTTTTCCAGTAGGTCAGGTTCGGACCCTGCACCGGACGATCTCCGCTGGTGGCAAAGCCGCGGTGCGGCAAAGCGTAAGCCAGTATGTAGCGGATCGGATCTTTAAGTTCCGTGCTGCCCGTGAAGTATCCACTGCGATGGTCTGGGTCGCTCCATGTACCGTTTTCGTTCCAGTGCCATGCGGCCATGCGCAGCTCGGTGTTGTTGCGGTAAGTGATCGGTCCCCAGCCCGCTGACAGGGACTCTTGAATAATGTGCGGCGTGTAGACTCGGTCGATGTCCATGCGAGAGAGCACATCGATCGAGCTGCCCAGAGCGCTGTCGGGATCGAAAGAATTGATGATGTCACTCGGCGTCGCGTCTACCTGGACGATCGCCGGAGCGGATTGCGCCGATGCTGAAACACTTCGCACGATGAAGCTCAGAAGAATGAGAGCAAGAAACGAGTGGGCCAAGAATGAGGTCGCCCCCGCAAGCATGGTCCGTTGAACCCACCTTACGCTTGGACGAAACTGGCGCTTATCCTCTGCAAGAAAACTCGCCGGCATATCGATTGGTCCCCTTACGTTTTGCACATCGTGTCGGCAGAAATCATAGCATCGGCCCAACCCGTTTCTCGGCACGGCGGGTTCTGCGTGGAGTTTTCCTCTGGCGGCCAACGCGGTCATCAGTCTGCAAGGCGTTACGCAGAACATGATCACCTGCAACTAGCTGTCGGATCGCAACGTCCCTCACCTTCTCGGTTTCTGCGACCGTCCATTACCTCGGTAATTAAGCGATTCCCACCGCATCCGTCACAATTTGTTCTATCTGAAGTCAGGTGGGAGATTGCTGTCGTCGTGTCGACGCCCAATTCCATGCCGTCTACGTGTGCCTCAGCGCTGCTCCGCGTCCGCGGCCTGACCGTGAGCTACGACGCGCGCGATCACCAGCCCGCTCCGGCCCTGCGCCAGGTCGACTTGGAGATTGCTCCCGGAGAAATCGTCGGCATTCTGGGAGAATCCGGATCAGGCAAAAGCACGCTCGCTCTTTCCATTCTTGGGTTGCTGCCGGAGAGTGCGCAAGTTGAAGGATCGATTTTTCTCCAGGGTGAAAACTTGTCCAGCCTGGCTGAATCGCGCTGGGCGGCCGTTCGCGGCGCAAGGATCGCCATGATCTTCCAGGAGCCCGGACTCGCGCTAAGCCCCGTGATGCGTGCCGGAGATCAGATTGGTGAGGTCATCCGGGCGCACCGCAGCCAGGGAAGCCGGCAGCGCAAACAGGAAGTCCAGTCTGCGCTCAAGGATGCCGGGATCGCCGATGTGGAGCGAATTTACCGGGCCTATCCGCATCAACTCAGTGGAGGGGAACTTCATCGGGTTGCCATCGCGCAAGCTCTGGTCTGTCGGCCCGCTCTGGTGATCGCGGACGAACCCACACGATCTCTCGACGTGACCATGCAGTCCGAGATTCAGAACGCTCTGCTCGATATCCATCGCAAGTACGGATCGGCGCTCCTCTTTATTACACACAATCCAGCCCTGCTGGCCGGGTTTGCCGATCGAGTCCTCGTAATGTATGCCGGCCGTATCGTCGAAGCGGGCCCAGTCGCTCAGATGTACCGCCGGCCGCTTCATCCTTACACAAGAGGTTTGCTGCAGTTGGTTCCCGAGCCAGTAATGCATTCCGGTCACATTTCAGGTTTCGCACGGCGGAAACGTCTGGCCGCAATTCCGGGAAGCCTAACTCGGTTCGATCCGCTAGGCCTCGGATGTGCCTTTGAGCCCCGCTGTTCTGCCAGAACCACGAATTGCCAGATCGAATCGCCAGAGGAAATCGCGCCGGAACCGGATCGGCGAGTGAGTTGTTTCAACTATGGGAACTGAAGCAGCAGCCACGCGTGCGCTTCAGCCCGCGCTGATGAGAACGCGCGGGTTGGGCAAGCGCTACCTACAGCGCACGCCGTTTTCGCAGCAAAGTTTTGCGATTGCAGCGCTGGTGAATGTCGATTTTGAAATCGCTCCCGGCTGCCTGACCGCGCTGGTCGGCGAATCCGGGTCCGGAAAGTCCACGCTGGCGAGTTGTCTGGCAATGATGGAAAAGCCCGACAGCGGCGAGATCTGGTTTGAGGGAAACGAAATATCGCACTGGAGCAAACGGAAACTTGCGCCTCTGCGCCCCAAAATTCAATTGGTATTCCAGGATTCGGCAGGAGCGCTCGATCCGCGCTTCTCCGCGGCCCAGATCATCGAAGAGCCATTGGAAATCCAGCGCCGTGAAAGCCGGCAAGCCTTGCGTGCGCGCGCCCGCGAGTTGATGGAAGAGGTTGGCTTGTCCCCGGATTGGGCAAACCGCTCGCCTTTGCAGCTGAGCGGCGGCCAGCGCCAGCGCCTGGCAATCGCCCGGGCGATCGCACTGAAACCATCTTTGTTGATACTCGATGAATCGCTCTCCGGGTTGGATCTGTCCACGCAGGCCCAAATTTTGAATCTTCTTCTTGACCTCAAAGCGGCCCGTTCCCTGACAGTGCTGTTGATTTCGCACGATCTAAGCCTCGTGGGGCAAGTCGCCGACTTCGTTGCGGTGATGCATCAAGGACGAATCGTCGAAAGCGGATCAACCCGGCAAGTGTTGGCAAGTGCGCAACATCCGCAGACTGGCAAATTGCTGGCGTCCGTCCGGGTGCTCGAAGCGGCTTTTCAGACAGCCCGGGCTGGAGGTCGAGGATGATGCCCAGCATGACCTCCGGGGTAAAGTCGCCGATTCGATATCTCGAGCGACGCGCGATTCACGCGCTGCTGCTGTTGCTTGGCGCCTCCCTGCTGTCTTTCCTGTTCAGCAGCCTCGCCCCCGGCAGTTTCTTCGATGAGATGAAGTTGAATCCTCAGATTTCCCCGGAGACCGTCGCCGCCTTGCGAGCGCAATACGGACTCGATCAACCCTTGCCGGTGCGATACGTCCGCTGGGTCAAATCGGTTTTCCGCGGAGAATGGGGCTATTCCTTTGCCTACAATCAGCCCGTCCGAAGTCTGCTCATGGTGCGAGCGCGGAATACTCTGCTTCTCACCACGCTGGCCATGGCGCTGGCCTGGCTGATTGCGGTCCCTATCGGAGTCTGGATCGCCAGCCGCCGCGGCCGATGGGACGATCAACTCGCCTCGGCGAGCACCTCTTTACTTCTCTCCGTGCCGGAACTCGTTCTGGCCCTGGGCCTTCTTTATCTTGTCATCCGGACGCATGCGTTGCCCGTGGGCGGAATGGTTTCCACCGGATTCGACCGTCTCGGCTCTTGGGAAAAGGTCCGTGATTTGGCTGCACACCTGATTGTTCCCGTGACCACGCTGGTGCTGGCGAGTCTCCCGATTCTCATCCGGCACGTGCGCGCCAGCATGATGGAAGTGCTGCAGGCACCATTCATCCAGGCCGCCCGCGGACACGGGATCGGCCGATCGAGGCTGCTCTTCTGTTACGCCCTTCCCGCCGCTGCCAACCCGCTGATTTCTTTATTCGGATTGTCCGTCGCAGGATTGCTGAGCGGGTCGTTATTGGTGGAGGTTATTACCGGCTGGCCGGGGCTCGGCCCGCTCTTGCTCGAGGCATGCTTCTCCCGTGACATATATGTGGTAATCGGCGTGGTGATGGCCTCGACCATGTTCATGATCTTGGGCAGCCTGCTGGCCGACGTCATGCTGCTGGTTGCGGACCCGCGCATCCGAACGGATCACGCATGAAAACCAGAAAAAAGAACAGCAAGAAAAGACTCATCGCCGCCGCAATCTTTCTTCTGGCGCTGCATCTGGCAATATTGCTGGCCGGATTCGTCGCACCCTACGAACCTGCCGTGCAGAACCGAGATTTCCCCTACGTCCCGCCAACTCGCATCCATTTTATAGATGCACGGGGACACCTGCATCTTCGTCCCTTTATTTATCAAGCCGTGGCCCGTGCGGACAGCCTCTATGAATACACCGAGGCGCGCGACCAGGAATTTCCCGTGCGCTTCTTTGTCTCCGGCTCCAAATACAAAATTGCCGGCTGGATGCCATCCCACACGCATTTGTTTGGCGTCAACGCTCCCGCCCAGGTCTTTCTCGCCGGCACTGACAACTACGGGCGCGACCAGTTTTCAAGAATCCTCTACGGTGGGCAGATTTCTCTCGCCGCCGGCCTGCTCGCCACGACGGTTTCGTTGCTGCTCGGCTTATGCCTGGGCTGCATCTCCGGCTTCTACGCCGGTTGGATTGACGAATCTGCCATGCGCCTGGCCGAGCTGTTTCTCGTCCTGCCCTGGCTTTATGTGCTCCTGGCCGTCCGTGCTTTCCTGCCGCTGCACATCAGCCCGTCACAGACGTTTCTCTTGTTGGTTGCAGTCATTGGCACCATCGGGTGGGCGCGCCCTGCCCGGCTGGTCCGAGGAATCGTGCTCAGCGCCCGGTCCCGAAAATATGTCACGGCCAGCCGCGGTTTCGGCGCGTCGGACGCCTACATTCTCCGCCGCCACGTTTTGCCGCACACTTACGGAACTCTGCTGACCCAGGCCGCCCTGCTGGTCCCTCAATATGTGATCGCCGAAGTCACCCTGTCTTTCTTTGGCTTGGGGCTCAGCGAGCCTAAGCCCAGCTGGGGAAACCTGCTGGCGAACTTGCAACAATACAACGTGTTGGTGTCCTACTGGTGGATGTTTGCTCCCGCACTCGCTCTGGTACTTGTCTCTCTTGGTTACCTAACAGTGGCGAATGCTTTTCACCAGCAGTTACAATCTGGCTCAATCTAATAACCAGGCCGCGGATCCTACATATGCCCCGTTTGGGTGGTCTCGCCCTTCTCTTGCTCGCCGGTGTTCATTCCCTGGCGTTTTCCGCTCCGCCGCAGTCCCCCCAGCACGGGGAGGAACTACAAATCACCGGCAATGAAGTTGGACACGATGGCGGCGTTCTGACGGTTGGCCAGCGCAGTGAGCCCAAGACGCTGAATCCGGCAACCGCCGCGGACGCGCCTTCGCGTGAAGTGATCGGCCGCCTGACCGCCGATTTGATCCATATCAACCGCGCCTCGCAGCAGACCGAGCCCGCCTTAGCCAAGTCCTGGACCGTCTCCAAGGATGGGCGAGTGTTCACCGTGAACCTGCGCCACGGCCTGCGCTTTTCCGACGGCCAGCCCTTCGACGCCGATGATGTTGTGTTCTCCTTCGAGGTGTATCTCGACGAGAAACTGCACTCGCCGCAGCGCGATCTCCTCATCGTAGGTGGCAAGCCGATTGCCGTCCAGAAAATCAATCAGTACGCCGTTCGTTTCACTCTCGCGGAACCCTACGCCGCCGCCGAGCGCATCTTCGACAGCCTGGCCATGATGCCGCGTCACTTGCTGGGGAAAACTTACCAGGACGGCAAGTTCGCGCAAACGTGGACCCTCAATACTGCTCCCGCTGAAATCGCGGGCCTGGGGCCGTTTCGCTTGAAAGCGTATGTCCCCGGCCAGAAAATCGTGCTCGAGCGGAATCCCTACTTCTGGAAAGCCGACCGCAACAAAAATCGTCTTCCCTATCTCGACGAACTCGTCTTTTTGTTCGTCGGAAATGAAGACGCGCAGGTGCTGCGCTTCCAGGCCGGCGATACCGACATCATCAGCCGCCTCAGCGCCGAAAATTACGCCGTGTTGTCCAAAGACGCGTCCAACCGGGGCATTGAGCTTTTCGATCTGGGGCCAAGCCTCGAATACAACTTCCTGGTTTTCAACCTCAACGATCTCGCCTCCAAAAATCTCGGGGAGATCGCGGCCCGGCAGGCATGGTTTGGGAACCTAAAATTTCGCCAAGCGATCTCCTCCGCCATCGACCGTGACGGCATCGTCAAACTGGTATACGCGGGGCGGGGCGCGGCCTTGTGGGGAAATGTGAGCCCGTCGAACAAGCTGTGGGTGGATCAGACTCTGCCTCATCCCGCACGCTCCATCGACCACGCGCGGGACTTGTTGAAGTCCGCAGGGTTTTCCTGGAAGGACGAAAATCAGCTCGCCGATCCTCAAGGCCGTCCGGTGGAATTCTCCATCATCACCAGCACCTCAAACGCCCAACGCACGAAAATGGCCACCATCATTCAGGACGATCTGAGCAAGCTCGGAATGAACGTTCACATCGTTCCGCTGGAGTTTCGCGCCGTCATCGACCGCGTTTTTCAAACCTACGACTATGAAGCCAGCATCATGGCTCTGGGCGGCGGAGACGCTGATCCGAATCCCGAGATGAACGTGTGGCTATCAAACGGCGGCACCCACCTCTGGCACCTGGGCGAGACCAAACCCGCGACCGGATGGGAATCGCAGATCGATCAATTCATGCAGCAGCAGATGGTGCAGCGCGACTACAAAGAGCGAAAAAAGCTTTACGACCAGGTGCAGGAAATCATCACCGCGAACCTCCCGTATGTGTTTCTCGCTACGCCCAACATCCTGGTGGGCGCAAAAAAGAATCTGGCAAATTTCAAGCCCGCGATTCTCGAGCCGACCACGCTATGGAACGTTGAAGAACTTTACTTCCTCAGCAGCAGCAGCGGCTCGCCATCCGGTGCAAAACAGTGAACGCAGCCCCCGCGGCCCGCGAGGTGGCGTGGTCCGATGAGCGCCTGGTTCGCGAATGTCGCAAGGGCAATCAGGTCGCGTGGTCGGCGCTGATCGAGAAATACAAGAATCTGATTTTTTCCATCCCCATCAAGTTCGGCCTGCCGCGGGAAGATGCAGCCGATATTTTTCAGGCGGTGTGCGTCGACCTGCTTTCCAGCCTGCCAAAATTGCGTGAGCCGAAGGCGATCGCCAAGTGGCTGATGCAGACCAGTTTTCATAAATGCCTGCGCTGGAAAAAAGACCGCCTCAATCCGGTGGACGACCTGGAAGCCCTTGACGGCGGACGCACCGCCAATACTGAAGAACTGCCGGAGGCGATGCTCTATCAAGTGCAGCGCGAACAGAGCGTTCGCGAGGTCATGGCGGCGCTGCCGCCCCGCTGCGGTCGAATGGTGAGCATGCTTTTTTTCGATGATCCCCCTCGTCCGTACCAGGAAGTCGCGACAGAGCTTGGTATCGCCTCCGGATCGATCGGCTTCATTCGCGGTCGCTGCCTGAAGAAAATGCGGCAACTGCTCGAAGAAAAGGGATTCCAGTGACTCCGGCTCGAAGCAAGGTTCGAACAAAGGCTAATCGCGAGCAACTGTTGCGGGAGCTGGCGGGCCTTACCAACGATGCCCGCAGGCAAGAGTTTCTCGAGCAGCACCGTTCTCTGTTGCAACCCGAAGTCGTCTCTGAACTCGCCGAAAAAGTGAGAGAGCAAGTGCGGGTGGATGTGCCTCGGGCGCTTCACCTCGCCGATGCTGCCATCGCTATTTCGCGGAAACTGAAAAACCAGGAATCCAAAGCCACGGCTCTGCGGGCAAAAGCCAATGTCCTGTACGTAAAGGGCGAACACGCCGCTGCGGCCGACCATCACCAACAGGCCGCAGTCCTTTTCGAGGCCGCTGGGGAAACCAACCAGGTCGGGCGAACCCTGAGCAGTTCCATGCAGCCGCTGCTCCTCATGGGCGAATACAATCGCGCCTTGGCGGCGGCGGAGCGGGCCCGCAGGATCTTCACCGCCGAGGGTGATTCATGGCGACTGGCTCGCCTCGACATCAATCTTGGAAATGTTTACTACCGGCAAGATCGTTTCGAGGAGGCGCTTGCCTCCTATGAGCGTGCCTACCAGGGACTGCCCCCGGAAAAAGATCCCGAAGGAATTGCCGCGGTCCTCAGCAACATGGCCACCTGCTACATCAGCCTGAACCTGTTTCCCAATGCTCTTGCCTCCTACGCGCGAGCCCGCCAGTTCTGCGAAGAGCATGGCATGCCGTTGCTCGTGACCCAGGCGGACTACAACATTGCCTACCTTCATTACCTGCGCGGTGAATACAGTCGCGCCATCGAAATGCTGCGGGCCACCCGCGTCAACGCCAACAAAATCGGCGATGCCTATCACCAGGCCTTGTGCAACCTCGATTTATCCGAGCTCTATCTCGAATTGAATTTAAGCGCGGAAGCGGCGGAACTGTCGCAACAGGGATACGAAGGATTCCGCAAACTCGGCATGGGATACGAGGCTGCGAAGTCTCTGGCATTTTCGGCGATGGCGGCAGCCCAGCAAGGGCACGCCTTTGAGGGGCTCAAGCTCTACTCCGAATCGCGGGAAATCTTCGTCAAGGAAAAGAACCGGGCCTGGCCTTCCTTGATTGATCTGTATCGGGCTTTGGCGTTTTTCGAGGAAGGAAGATACTTCGAGGCGCGGCGCTATTGCGCGCAGGCCCTGGAATCGTTCCTTTCCCTGCACTGGAAGAAGAAAGCGGTGATGGCTCAGCTTTTGCTGGCAAGAACTGCCATGCGGACCGGCGAAACCGATCAGGCATTCCAGAACGCCACCGCCGCCCTTGACAAGGTTCTGGAACTGGAGTCGCCGGTCCTCACTTATGAGACCCATCTGCTGCTCGGGAATCTCTACTCCGCGAGAGCCGATCGCGAACAGGCCTACACCTCCTACCAGAGCGCCCGGCATGCGCTGGAGACGCTTCGCGGAAACTTGCGCGGCGAAGAGCTGAAGGTCTCTTTCATCAAGAATCGGCTGGAAGTGTACGAAAATCTGGTCGAACTCTGCCTGGCTCGATCGAGCGACCCGGACGCCGCGGAAGAAGCCTTCACTTATGTGGAACAGGCAAAATCGCGCAGCCTCATGGACCTGTTCGCCAGACCGGCGCCGGCTTTCACCGAAAAAACGCCGGGGCAGAGCGAACTGGTGCGTTCGATTCAGGATCTGCGGGAAGAACTCAACTGGTATTACAACCTGATCGAACGCGAGCAGCTTCAACCGGAGCAGCAGTCCCCGGATCGCATCGCCGCCCTCGAAAAAAAGGCGCAACGGCACGAGAAAGAATTGGTGCGCATTCTGCACGACGCCACCGACGCCGACGCTGCGCAGGCTGGCCTGCAGATGCCCAGCCACGTGCCCATCGCTACCATTCGGGCCGCAATCCCCGAAGATAGTTTGCTGATTGAGTACTTCCAGATCCGTGACCGCATACTCCTGTGCTTGCTGGGACCGGAGACGCTCGAAATTGTTCCCGTAACCCTGGCCCCTAGAATCGCCGGGTTGCTGCGACTGCTTCAGTTCCAGCTCTCAAAGTTCCGGCTGGGTCCGCAATACCTCGAAACCGTCCACGATTCCTTGCTCCAGACCACGCAAGCGCATCTCAAAGAACTTTACGACGAACTGATCGCTCCCCTGGCTCCGAAGCTACAGGCAAAGCATTTGATTTTCGTTCCCCACGGTCTGCTCCACTATGTGCCCTTCCACGCCCTCTTCGATGGCGCACAGCATTTGATCGACAGCCATACCGTCTCTTATTCGCCCAGCGCCAGCATCTACGCGCTCTGCCAGACCCGGACGGCCAACTCCTCGGGTCCGTCTCTGGTATTCGGCATCCCGGATCCGCAAGCCCCCGCAATTCTCGACGAGGTCCAGGCGCTCACCGGCGTGCTCGACCACGCGGAATTGTTCCTCGGCCAGAACGCAACCGTAAATGTCCTGCGCGAAAAAGGTCCCACAAGTCGCCTCATTCACATCGCCACCCACGGCCGTTTCCGCCAGGACAATCCCATGTTTTCCGCGATCCGCATGGGAGATTCGTTCCTCAGCCTGTTCGATCTCTACCAACTCCGCCTTCCCGTGGAGCTGATCACGCTCAGCGGATGCTCCACCGGCCTCAACGTGGTTGCCGCCGGCGATGAGCTCATCGGCCTGGCGCGTGGGCTTTTACACGCCGGGGCGCAGTCCTTAGTACTTAGCCTGTGGGATGTGCACGACACAAGCACGGCGGAGTTCATGACCGCCTTCTACCGCCGGTTGGGCCAGGGTGAGTCCAAGGCGGAGGCCTTGCGGTCCGCTATGCTAGAGCTGCGGGCAAGCTATCCCCATTGTTATCAATGGGCTCCGTTCATTCTGGTAGGCAAGGCCTGACTTCAGAAAGTTTATTTCTCCTCCCCTATATTTTTTCACCCCGCCACTGCCCTTATTCCACAGAGCCAAGATAAAGACTCAAGAGAAAGCAAGGCTGGAGTGACCACCGGCAGTTTCTGGTCCGCTCCCCGGCGGAGGTTCTGGTGAAGCATTTTAGTGAAGCATCTTGGGCAGACTTTGCGAGGAACCTGGTGGCGCCGGAGATGAAAATGACGATGCAGCAACACATCGACGAGGGGTGCTCCAAGTGCGCCAACGTATTGAATACGTGGCAGATCGTCCACTCGATTGCCCGGAGAGAGAGCGCTCTTACGCCCTCCTCCGACGTGGTCCGCGTGGTCAAAAGCCAGTTTGCGGCGGTGGCGCCCGAAAAAAGCCTTGGCTTTCGCCTGTTGTTCGATTCCCGTCTCGCGCCCGTCCCCGCAGGCATGCGCGGTTCGGTCGCCGCGCGGCAATTTCTCTACGAGACCGACGAATACTACATCGATCTTCGGGTCGAGCCGCACCGCGAGGCCCATCAGGCCGCACTGGTGGGACAAGTCCTGAGCCGCACGGGTAAACGTGCGGCTCCAGGTCTGGCAGTGCTGTTGCAGGATGGCAAGCGCCCGGTTGCGGAAACCTCCACCAACCAGTTTGGTGAATTTCAGTTCGAATTTAACGCCACAAACAGCCTCTCCATCTCGGTCAAACGAGACAAGTCGGATGCCATTGTTCTCCCCCTGTACGGGCTCCAAGTCACGCCAACTGAAAGAAAAGGCTTGGATTAGGTGGATACTTTCTGGCCGAATGGCCTGAAGGTAACCCCGAAAAGTAACCCGTACGAATTACGCGTGTAATTTTTGAAGATTCTAACTTTTGCGTAGACTCGAGCAGAGCAGAAAACTAGCTCGGCCGAGTCAAAGGGGAACCCGTGAGAAGCATGCGAACCAGCCAATTTGCCAACGACAATTTCTTCCAATCGACGATTTTCCGTACTGGTCTGGCCCTTCTGCTGTGCCTGGGCCTGGGAGTGCAAACTCTCGGCGCGCAAACCGCGTCGGCTCAGGCGGCTCCGCAGACCCGCCTGGTAGTCAGTGACAGCCTCGGGCTCAACGGCATTCTGAATCTTTGCGCCCTGCTCGGTTGCTCGACGGTTGAAGGCCTGGGCGACCCGAAGGGTCAGCTTTTCATGATCCAGATTCCCTCGGCGCTCGCCCCGCTTACCTCCCTGCTCAACCTGAACCTGCTGGGACTGGTCTCGATCGAAACCGACCAGTTCGTCCAGACTCAGGGAGCCTCGGCCGGCGCGGTGCCAACGTATCTTAACGATGAGGCTCCGTACACTTATTACGGAACCACCGTGTGGCACGGCTACGTATACCAGCCGGCGAACACGCTGATCCGGACCGGAACGACGCAAAGCAAGTTCAACACCGCGGGCTCGGGAGTGGTCGTCGCGGATATCGACACCGGCGTTGATCCCAATCATCCCGTCCTGAAGAACGTTCTGTTGACTGGCTACGATTTCACGCGCAACCAGAGCGGCGGCTCGGAAATGAGCGACGTGAGCCAGTCTACCGTTGCCGTTCTGGATGGCAACAACGTTCAGACGGCGCAGGTTAGCCAGTCCACGGTGGCCGTTCTTGACCAATCCACGGTGGCCGTACTCGACGGAAACCCCAACTACTCCGACTTCGGCCACGGCACCATGACTGCAGGCCTCATTCATCTTGTAGCCCCGCAGGCTCAGATTCTGCCGTTGAAGGCTTTCCAGGCGAACGGAACCGGTTATAACTCCGACATCCTCCGCGCCATTTACTACGCAGTGGCTCATGGCGCCAAAGTGATCAACATGAGCTTCAACTACACCACCTCTTCGCAGCAGTTGGCGAACGCGGTGAATTACGCGACCACGAATGGAGTGATCTGCGTGGCAGCCGCGGGCAACAGCGGCGAGCAGACCACGGTTTACCCGGGCGCACTGAAGGGTGTAATCGATGTCGCGTCCACCAGCAACCAAGATACTCAGTCGACTTTCTCGAACTACGGAGCGCCGCCCGTCTGGCTGGCTGCCCCGGGCGAAGGCGTGATGACCACTTATCCCTACGGAACCTACGCGGCAGGATGGGGAACTTCATTCTCTACGCCGCTGGTCACGGGAACAACCGCGCTGATGGTTTCCGAATACAATACACAATCCAGCTCTGGAGGCGGCGGGCTCTCATTAAGCCTGCTCGGCCTTACCGTTTCGCTGGGTGGCTCCAACCTGCCCAGCTGGGAACCTCAGGCTGCCAAAGCGCTGGCGCACGCACAGAACATTTCCGACCCACAGTTGGGCAACGGGCGCCTGGATACGTATCAAGCCGTACAGGCCTGGCGAACCAGCCTGGGGTTGAAATAATTTGGGGTTGAAGTAATTTGGAGTTGAAATAATTCATGGCAACGGCGACGCAAAGTGCTATCCGCGAATTCGCGGCCGATCTGTCGAAGGGCGCTGACTGCTTGCGGATCAAGGAGCTCGAAGAGCAGCAGCGCTCGCTGATGAATTCGGTGATCTGTGGTTTCAACCAGCTGCTCGACCTGCGCGACCTGGGCACCGGAGTCCACAGCACTCGTCTGGCGGAATGGGCGGTGCGCGTTGGACGAAAGTTAGGCATTGAGGAAATCGACCTGCATCAGCTGGAAGTCGCCGCTCTTCTGCACGACATCGGAAAAATCGGCATCCCTGACTCGATCCTGAAAAAAGAAGGCAAACTCACCGACGAAGAGCGGGCGCAGATGAACAAGCATCCCGAATACAGCTGGTCGATTCTGCGCCTGTTTCCAGGCCTCGACAAAGCCAGTCTCTACGCCCTGCACCACCACGAAAGCTACAACGGACGCGGATATCCCGGCGGGCTGAAGGCCGGCGAGATCCCGATCGGCTCGCGAATCGTCGCGGTCATTGATGCGTACGACGCGATGATTTCGAATCGTTGTTACCGCAAAGGCTTTCCTCACGAAGAAGCGATACGGCGGCTCGTAGCCGACTCAGGCGCTCAATTTGATCCGATCGTGGTCCAGGCCTTCGTGGAAATCGCCGGACAGGAAGTGGCCGACGTATTCCTGGCGACCGGAACGAGTTCCTCCGCCATCATCTGAAACTTCGTCCTCCCGATTCCGATTGGTTCGTGTGGAGCGGGCACTGTTGCCCGCTTGCTTGCAGCGGCACAAAACCAGCGGGCAAGAGTGCCCCGCTCCACACCACATTTTTGGAGAGATACAACCAGAGAGGGCGCACGGCAACCGCGAGCTTCACTTCCACTTCTACTTCTACTTCTTCGCAGCAACCATGATCACAAGCACGACCGGCAGATACAACACCGAGGCATGCAGCAGACGTCCCGCCAAAACCTTCGAACCCGAGACCGCCAGCTTGCCCACGTAGTAAAGCAGAAACGCTCCGGCCACGCCCATACCAGCCCCATACCACCAGCCAGCGCGATAGACGAGCGGCAAAAGCGTAGCCAGCACCAGAAGCAGCGAGAAGGCCACAATCTCCGCGCGAGTGAAGCGCGCCTCCCGGTCGAACGCTGGCAGCATGTGATAGCCGGCGCGGCTGTAGTCCTCGCGATACATCAGCGCAATGGCCAGGAAATGAGGAAACTGCCACAGGAAGAGAATCGCAAACAGAAACCAGGCCTGCTGGTTGAGGTGGCCTGACCCTCCCGCCCAGCCAATCAGCGTAGGCATCGCGCCCGGGAACGCGCCCAGAAGCGTGCACAATGGCGTCTTGCGCTTGAGCGGCGTATAGACAAGCAGGTAAGAAAGCAAAGTAGAAACCGCCAGCAGGGCTGCCAGAAGATTCACTGTCAGCAGCAGGTAGAGCCCGCCCGCCACACTGAGCAGAATCCCGAACACCAGCGCCTCGCGGCTGCTGAGCCTGCCGGAAGGCAGCGGGCGCGAAGCCGTTCGGCGCATCTGCCCATCCCACACTCGCTCCATCCACTGATTCAGGGTTGCCGTGCCGCTGGCCACCAGCAAGGTTCCGAGGAGCGTGTTCAGCAGGCCGACGATTCGCATCGGGCCTCGCGAGGCCAGGTAATAGCCCGCCGAGGTCGTCATCAGAATCAGCAGGTTCACCTCCGGCTTGGTGAGTGTGTAATAGTCCCGGAGCTTTGACCGCAGCATATCGAGAGGCGTTTCGACAGATGGATTTTCGGCTATCACGTGTGGGATTGCGATTCTACCAGTCTTTCAGTCTTTGCTCCATCCGTCGCCGGACTCGGTGTTCCACTCGTCACCGGACTCCGTCCAGCGAACCTGATTCCGCTTGCGATACATAACGCAAATCACGCCAATCGTTCCCAGCGTAGGAGGAACAATGAGGATCAAAATCCCGCTGCGCAAGGCCTGAATCATCCGCGCTCCCGAGGATGCGGCCTGCGTGTAGCAAAGCGCGCAACTCTGGGCCAAGGCCGGCACCGGCGCCAGCAGCAGGATCAATCCCGCCAGCGCCATCCCGAGAATCCCGATCCTTCTCCAAAACTTCATGGCTGCTACTTCGCCCACGGCACGCCGTTCGAAAGCCGGAAGCTGTCGGTCCAACCGTACTGCATCCCCAGGATCACGGCAACTGTGAAAATTATCACAAACCACTTGAGCCCGCGATTCTCCCACAAGTGCATGAAGAATAGAAGGGCCACCCCGGCCTCGACCATCGCCACGATCAGCATGCGCACAAACATTTGCGACGCGGTAATGTCGGAATACGCAATGAGGAACTGTATCCCGGCCAGGGCCAACAGGCACCCGTACACGGCGATATCTTTGCCCGCACTGCTGTTCGACGCTCCAGCGGTAGTCATATTTAATTTGCTCCTGCTTCCGTTTCGACTCAGTGAGCCAGATTCAAGAGATAGACCAGCGGCACCACGAACATCCAAACCAAATCCACAAAGTGCCAGTAGAGCCCGGTGATTTCGAGGTCATCGGCGTTGTAGCGCCCGCCCCGGTAGCGCAATCCCACTACGATCAGCGCCACCACGCCGCCGCTTACGTGCAGCAGGTGCAGCCCGGTGATGCTGAAAAACAACGAACTGAACAGCGGCGTGCCCCACGGGTTATGAAACAGCGTGGCTCCTTCGCCGATCATTCCGAACCACTCCCGAAGATGCAGGGCGGCGAACATGATTCCGCAAACCGCCGTAATCAGCGTCCAGCGGAAAGCTTTGGCCGTGTCGCCCGACTCGGCATGCCGGACTGCAAACATCATGGTCAGGCTGCTGGTCAGCAGGATCAGCGTCATCAGCGCAACGTTGGTGATGCCGTGAAACGGCCGCGGCCAATTGGCACTGGCGTTGCGAATAAATCCGTACGCCACCAGACAGCCCGCAAACGTAGCGCTGTCGGCGATGATGAACAGCCACATCGCCATTTTCTTTGCGGGAACCGAAAATGTCGGAGCAGTCATTACCTCCGTCGCCTCGGACCGCGACACTTGCGCGTGAATTGAAAGATCGGCTTGGCTCAAGTCTCCTCCCACCTTTGACCGGGTTCGAAGCGTCCGTTGTTCGGAACTATGTTCGGAACTATGTTCGGAGCTATGTTCAGAGCTTCATCCAAAGCAGCAAAAGCAGATACACCCACAGCACACCCATGAAATGCCAGTACCGCGAAGTCGCGTCCAGCGTGCTTCTGCGCAGCGTGGCGTTGTGCAATTTCCCGACCACGCGCGCCATGCCGCCCAGCCCTCCCAGCAGATGCAGGGCATGCATGACCGTCAGCACGTAGAAGAACGAGTAGCTGATATTGGCGGCGAGCCCGAATCCCTGGGCTCGCAGTTGCATCCACGCGAAGGTCTGTCCCGCAACAAAGAGCAGTCCCAGCGCCAGGGTGAGGTAGAGCCATGGCGCCGGATTCGCCGCCCGGTCTCCACTCTTATCTCCCCGCCTGCCCATGAACACCGCAATCCGGCGCCGCGCGATTTCAAGAGTCACGCCGCTGGCGATGATCACCAGCGTGTTCAGGTAAAGCACGGGGGGCAAAGTGATGTGCTGCAACGGCGCAGTCCCCTGCCGGACAACCAAAGCGCTGGTGAAGGCTGCAAAGCTCATGGTGATGGACGCCATGATCACCCAGATGCCTGTACTCGCGGGCGGAGGAGAGTAAGACTGAACCCTTCGCAAGTCTCCGTCGGCGGGCCCCAGATTCCGCCAGCCTCCGTTGCCGGACCCCTGGCTCGGTAAGCGCTCGGGCTCGATTTTCGGCGGTTCGTGGACCGTAGTCGCCATACTGCTGACTCTCCGTTCTAAAACCCTCGGGCGTGCTCGCCGTGCTTGCTCGAAAACTAACTCGCTTCGATCTTTCCCTCGATCACCGGCCTGCGACCGCCCGATTACTTCTCGTCGTTCCCGCTCTTGAGTTGTTCCGGCGAGGTCTGCATCACATGGTCGCTGCTCGCACCCTCCACGCTGTACTGATACGGATCGTGGTACACCACCGGCATCTTGTCGCCAAAGTTGTTATGCGGCGGCGGCGTGGCCGTGCTCCACTCGAGAGAAGTGCCTTCCCAGGGATTGTCGTTTGGCGGAATCGCGCCCCAGAACCGGCTGTGGATCAGGTTGTAGAGAAAAATCAGCTGGGCAAAGCCCGTAAACAAAGCGGCAATGGTGATGAACTTGTGCACCGGGATCAGCGGGATCAGGTAATCGTCCGTGAAAGCCTGGTAGCGGCGCACGTTGCCGGCGATGCCCAGATAGTGGAACGGCATGAAGATGCAGTAGGCGCCCACAAAACTCATCCAGAAATGAACCTTGCCTAAAGTCTCGTTCATCATGCGTCCGACCATCTTGGGGAACCAGAAATAAGTTCCGGCAAAAATGCCGAACATGGCCGCCACGCCCATCACCAGGTGAAAGTGCCCCACCACAAAATAAGTGGCGTGCAGCATGATATCGATTGAGGGCTGCGCCAGAAAAAATCCGCTGACGCCGCCGCTGATGAACATCGAAATAAAGCCCAGCGCGAACAGCGACGCCGCGTTGATCCGCAACTTGGCGCCATACAAACTGCCCAGCCACATCAACACCACGATCGTGGACGGAATCGTGATCACCAGCGTGGGAAACGAAAACGCCAGCGAGGAGACAGGATTCATCCCGCTGACGAACATGTGGTGTCCGTACACCATGTAGCTGAGAACGGCCAGGGCTCCCATGGAGTAAATGAGCACCCGGTGGCTCAGCATCGGCTTGCGCATGTTGGTGATCAGCACATGAGAAACGATGCCCATCCCGGGCACGATCGCGATGTAGACCTCGGGATGTCCGAAGAACCAGAACAGGTGCTGCCACAAAAGAGTCGATCCGCCCGAGTGCGGCAAAACCTGGTCGTTGATGACCGAGTTCGAGGGGACGAAGAAACTGGTCCCGGCGACGTGATCAAGAATCAGCAGAATGCATGCCGGCATCAGCACCGCGAATGCCGTCAGGCCCATGATGGAGGTGATGAACCATGCCCAGGCGCTGAGCGGGAGCCGCATCAGCGACATGCCTTTGGTCCGCATGTCGAGCGTGGTGGTGATGAAGTTCAACGAACCCAGCAACTGCCCGATGCAGAAAATAGCAATCGAACTCGCCCACAGGATCACACCCAGACCCTCGCCCGGGCCGCCAACCGAACCGATCGCGCTCAACGGCGCATACTGCGTCCATCCTCCCAGGGTCGGCCCGTCACCCACAAAGAACGACGTCACCAGAACCAGAAAGCCCACGAACGTCACCCAGAACGACATCATGTTGAAATGCGGAAAGGGCATGTCTTCCGCGCCCACCTGAATGGGCAGGAAGAAATTGCCGAATGCGGCGAAGGGCGCGGTGGTCAGCACAAAGAAGACCATGATGGTTCCGTGCATGGTCATCAATTGCAAGTAATACTCGGGCGTCATCACGTCGCCGGGAGCCCCACTCTTCGAGAGCAGATGCAATCCGGGAATGGCAAAACTGCCCCATCCCAGATGGATGCGCATCAGCCAGGAAAGGAACATTCCGACCAGTGCGGCGAGCAAGGCCAGCGCGTAATACTGCTTGCCGATCACTTTGTGATCAAGGCTGAAAACATGCTTCCGAATAAAGCTGGTCGGAGCTCCGTGCACCGCATGCGCGGTATCGTGCATTGTGTTCACCTCAAACCAGATGTTCGCCGCCGAATTACTGCAGCGCCGCCTGCTGCTTAATCCATTTGTCGTAATCTTCCTGCGACATCACTTCCAGATACGCCTTCATGTTGTAATGCCCCAGCCCGCAAAGCTGCGTACAGACAATTTCGTACTTGCCGATTTTCGTGGCCGTGAAGTGGATCGACAGATCCAGTCCCGGAACAAAATCCTGCTGCACGCGCAATTCCGGCACGTAGAAGGAATGCCCCACATCCTCGGCATGCATCAGCAAATGAATTTCGCGATTCACCGGAATCGCCATCTCCGCGGTAACGATATCGTCTTTGGAATCCTGGTCGTGCGTGGTATCAAGGCCGAAGAAGTTCGCGTTGGCCTGGCTGATCTGGTCGGCGTGCAGCGGACCAAACGTTCCATCCGGGCCGGGATAGCGGAAATAAAACGCAAACTGCCCGGCCTGCACCTGAATCGGCATTGCGTCCGCCGCGGGCGGAGTGAAATACACGCTGGCCCACGCCTTTACCCCAAACACGCCCAACGCCAGACACTCTGTGCCCACCAGCAGAAAAGCTGCGATCACCAATCCCGCGGCGCCTCCGGGGAAATTCTTAATCTTGGTGCCCGGCTCGGGGTCGGAGAACTTCCAGATAAAGAAGCCCAGCAGGAACTGCGAAGCCAGGAACGAAATGCCGGCTTCCCACATGGTATCGGAGTACTGCTCGTCGATCAGGTGCCCGTGCGTGGAGATATCCTGTGGCATGGGCCAGATGTGCATCACGATGGGAATCGCCGACGCAATTGCGATTACAATGATCGTCACCGCGAATAGCTTCGCCATGTCGTCCCGCCTTTAGCCGGAGTCCGCCCGGCCTTTTTCAATGATTCGACAGACAATGATTCGACAGATAATGATTCGACAGATAGTGCTCGACAGATACAGACACTGCCATCCGGGCTCACTCACAGGTCCTGCGCTATTTGCGATTTCCGCCTTAACCCTGTGTCCTCTGTGCCCCCTGTGGTTGACGATTCCAGGGCGCCCCTCACTCCCGCGATTCCATTCCTCACTTCGCTTTAAAAGTGAAATCCGCAGTTGCCGCCGCGCCCGCAGCCACCGTCACCTTCTGCACGGTCGTCCCGTAAGTTTCCTGCCACGCCGTCACCGTGTAAGTTCCAGGGGGCACGCCGCTGATGGTGTAGGAGCCGTTGCCGTCCGTGGTCGCGTAGGGGCCCTTCACCACCACGAACCAGCCGTGCATCCAGGGATGGATGTTGCACTGCACCGGAATCACTTCCGCTGCCTTCCAGCTCTTCTCGACCGGCGCCGCTCCGGGTGGCTGCGATTGATTCCAGGGAATGTTCCCGGTCATCGGATTCGGCAGCGGGTGAATGTTGTGAGTCGTCGGATCACTGGTGGTCACCTTGAAAGTCTGACCCACATCCATGGCCAGCACGTGAGGCGTGTACATGCAATTCTTCTGATCAAATATCGGTACCGTCGTCGATGTCGTCGCCGGTCCGCTCCAGTCGGAGATGTAGAGCACCACATTCTCCAGTCCTCCGTTGGCGCCCGCCACTACCGTCTCCAGGTGGCCAGGATCGGTCGCGTGGGCCTTGACGCAGAAGTTGTCCTTCGACATGTCAATGCCCTTCATGTGGGGAGCCACGCCGTCGAGCTTGACCGTCCCCGTGATCTTGCCCTCACCGGCAGCCTTTACGTTTTGATTCAAAATCAAGGCCCCGCACCCCACGAGCACTACAGCCAGTAGTAGAGCAACCGAGTTGTGTCGATTCATATGAAGTCTCCTTAAGTCCGAATCTTGTTTAACGAAAATGTTTAACTCGAAAACGGCGGCCGATCCAGGCGCCCTGGGTCAACGCCTCCGCACCGCGTCTCACCCCGCCATCACGAAGGAATAGATTATGGCGGCACCTCGTCGGTTGCGCGGAACGCGCGAAATCATAGCCCAAGCCCAGATGGAAGCAATCGAAATCGTTCATAGATGAACAAATTGTCATCTTGCGGAAAGCGTGCGGTAATGTTCCGGACGTGCCGCAATCGTCTCCCGGCGCGTCGCGGCATCGCCGAATTTCGCTTTTGACATCATCGACGGCCGCCCCATATTTCAGCAGGAAACTGCTTCCTCGCAGTTTCGTTCCGTACCTAATGGTTTCGACAAGAAACCTTCATTGCGTCGGAGGCGGAGCGTTAGGATCAACCGGCTTCAGCCCAAGCTGTTTCGCCAATTCCTTTTCCTTGCTCTTCTGCGACATCAGCGTCCGCAAATAGAAGACCAGGTCCCACGCTTCTTCGGGCTTGATGTTGTCGGCGAATGACGGCATAGGCGTGCCGTCCAGACCGGTCATGAAGATCCGGTAAATGTCACGATCCGTGTCGCCACACTTCGGTTTGGCTCCCTCGGTAAAGTTGTAGGCAGCGATGGGTCGCCCGAGATCATCGGTAAGAGTCGCAGCGGAGGGCCCATTCGCCTGGCCGAGCACGCCGTGGCACTTCCAGCATTGCACCCTGGCAAAGACGTCGCGCCCCGCCTTGATGCGGTCGGCAGTGACCTCCGGCTCGGGTGGAATCACGATCGGTGTCCCGGGTTTCTCGCTCACCCAGCGCGGCGAGAAATGCTTCACCCACGCCACCAGGTCTGCGCGCTGTTGCTTGGTGAAGGTGCTCCACTGCGGCATGTTCGAGCGGTCAAGCCCGCGCGCGATGGTATCGAAAAGATCCTGATCGATGGGCAAGGTTCCCGTCGGAGTCGAGCGGCACTTAAACACACCCAGCTGGAAGTCGCGGGGCTTCGGGTCAACCCAGGGAAAGCTTTCGCCGTTCCCATCGCCGAGATCGCCGTGACAGCTTACGCAGTACCGGCGATAGTCCGCCTTGCCGTCCTTGGCATGGCCGGTGATATTTCCGATGTGGCTTTCCGTGCCCAGGCGCGTCTGCAAATCATTCTGAGTGAGTTGCGCCACCAGCGGCATCGGGAGCGCCAAAACCGCAGTTGCGCCCAATAGAAGCGACCACCTCTGCAATCTTGTCCGCATGTCTATCCCTTTCTAGAAATCGAAGTCGAGTCCCGTCAGCACTTCGCCTGTATTGATGTTGGCGCTGGGCAGGCCAATCACCGGTCCCGTGCCATCCTGGTGCAGCCAGTTGTATTCGTTGTGCCAGGCTAAGCCCGCCCGGCTGGTCATGAACGGGTTGTAACGGAAGCCGATGGTGTAGGTCGAAATGTTGCCTAAATTGGAAGCCGACGGCCCTGCGCCTGCGCCACCCGTGCATGCAGTGCACGCCGCCCCGTTGGCTTGCTGCGACATCTTTTCGAACTCATACCGCCCGATGAAGATCAGCTGCGGACTGTATACGTAGTGTCCCTCGAAGGTGGCGCCGTTCCAGGTAGGCGTCTGTGCTCCCACCGGAAGAACCGTTCCCGGCACGTTGTTGAACGGGCAGCCAGGAGTGGGACTGGAGCAAGTTGCCGTTGTCCCTCCATCCCCGTCGGTGGCGATCGCATTGCCATAACCCTGCCCAAACCATGGGTTATCCGAGCCGTGCTGAGTCACAATCTGCAGATCGATGTGCGGGCCAAAGTAGAACTGCCCCACGAACCCCACACGGCTGAACCCCTTGTTGGCCACTCCGGAACCACCCAGCGGAACCCCGCCCTGCGTCAGATAGTAGGTCGCGGCCTGCCCGACCATGGCGTAGAACCCAATTCGCTGCACTCCCAGCCTGCCCGTATCAAAGGCCTGGCTCCCCGCAAAGAAGCCTGTGTAGGAGTTGGCGCCCGTACTAAGGCCCACGTTTCCATCACTTGAACTCACCAGGGCTGCGGAGATGCGCGTCCGGTCGTTCACCGAGTGTCCCATGTACTCCAGGCCGAGCTGGTTATCCCCGATCTGCCCGAAGATGTTTCCATCCCCCACCGGCATGAAGTGATACGTCTGGTAAACCCCGCCATTGCCGGTCAGCGTCAGAATGCGCTTCTCGGAGAGCAGGTTGTCGAGCTCGAATCGGCCCAGCTTAACGTTCAACCAGGAGCTGTGGAAAATGTTATCCAGGCGCACAAAGACCTGCTCAAAGTGAAATGCGCCCGTTGAATCAGAAGACGGCAGCAAATAGAAGGAGATGTTCTTCTCGAGCGTTCCACCGGTGTGGAAGTCGAGCCCGCTCAGGTCAAAGCCCGTACTCGTGACCCGCCGGACCGTGGAGCCCGTGGGGTTCCCATCCGCGTAGGTGTCAACCTCCACCTTGCCCGTGCTCACCCGGTGCCAGATCGGCGTGATGCGGAAGGTGACCGGCCAATACCCCGGATTCTGCCAGATTGGAGCGTCCCGGTCATTCATCAGCTGGTAGCCGTTGTCTTTGAATTTCTGGCCGAAATAGTTCAGCATCGGCCAGGATTCATGACACGCCGAGCAGCGCAGGCCATACTTCCTGGCGAAGGCCGGCAACGCGTTAGCCTGCTGGCTGACGCCTAGAACCAGAAACACCAGAACCAGTGCGGCGGTTAGGAAGGGAATCGAAGACGACGAGCGACTAAAACGAGACCGCGTCAACGTGGACATGACGGCTCCTCAAGCAGATTGTTATTTCTTCGCGAACACGTGTCCGTAACTAACAACCCGAGTCAACTGACGACGAGAGGCGGAAAGCCGAATCGTAACGAAAAAACAACGGGCAGGAAACCTGTTGTTCCAGGTCCGAACCAAAGCCCTCAACTTTTTCGCTGTGGTCATACCACTTTACCGCAGCGGGATACTACAATGCCCCGTTGACAGACTGCAAGAAGAAAAATGTAATGTTTTGCAAAATTTTTACAATGTCAAAACCCCACATGACCCTCGGTTAGAACATTTGGTCCCAGATTTCAACAGAAAGCAGACGAAAATGCTCATGGCGAAAAGGCGGCGCTCAGGGAGCGTCGGATGCCTTGTCCGTCCCGGTCCGAGCGCAGCTCGACCGGCATCTTCCCAAAAACCGGCCGCAAAGACGCAGCCGGGTCCAAACCTATTTCTGCAGGGATGCCTGAAACCTGAAGTGTGCCGCAGGAAGATAACGCCCGCCGGCAGTAAGCCCGTCGAGCGCAACCGAGTAGTTGCCGCCGCTGAGCAAGCGCGAAGGCAGCGTAATAGCAATCGCGCCCGAAGCCGGCGACGGGATGTTCTCAGCCGACCAGAGCACGCGCCCCTGGCCATCGCTCAGCCGCGCGCGATAGCTTCGGAACGCAGAATCCTTTTCGAACTCGAGCGAAAGCGCAATGAGCGGCGAGGCCGGTGAAACCGCAACCCGGTTCGCGGGCGCCGAACCTTCATCCGCTCCCCGCGTGACATTCAAAAAGAACAGAGGAGCCGGCTGCAAACTTGCCACCATCGGAGCTTGGTCGCCGCTTTGCTTTCCGGCGTTGTCGGCCGATTGCGCCTGTTGCCTTTGCAGGTTCTCCCGAGCCCGCCGCTCCTCGGCATAGCGGCGTTGCCAATCGTCCGAAGCTCTGCGAGCCTCAGCTACTTCAGAACGGCGATATCGGCCGTCCACGAAGAAAATCGCAGCCAGCCCGACCACGACCACCAGGACGTAGGCTAGAGGTCCACGCTGATTCCAGGAGCCAGCCCCCGCCGAAAGCGCGGGTGCAAGCTGCGGGGCAACGCCCAGCCGGGCGACGTCAGCTCGGGCCACCCCAGGCCGCGCCGCATCTTCTTTCGCCACCTGCCGCAGCCCCTCGCGAAGCTCCTCCGTGACCTCAATCTGCTCGAGACACTGCTGGCAATCCACGAAGTGTTCCTCGAAGCCAGCGCGCTCCTCGGGCGAAAGCCTTCCCGCCACATAGAGCGAGACCACGCCGTGCTCGTTGATATAGTCGTGATCCATGTTATTCAGAAAGCATGTTATTCCGAGAGCACGGTTATGCCGAGAGCATGGTTCCATTTGGGAAGTGCAGTTCAGCTCTCAACTATCTCACCTAGTCGTTAAGATGTAGCCCAGACTCGATCGATGCCCGCGCTGCTCATGGAGCGATGGACGCCTCGTCCGTCCCGGTCCGAGCGCAGCTCGACCGGAATCTTCCCCACAGCCGGCACACTGACACCCTCGCCCGAGCCCGCAGCGCAGCCGCGTTCATCAAAACTGCACTTCACGATTCCATCCTCCGGTACAACTCCCGATACCGCTCCCGCGCTCGATGCAGCACCCGATTAAAATGCAGACTGCTCAATTTCAGGTCGGCGCAAATCCGGTCCTTATCTTCCTCCTCGATATAAAAGCGCCGCAGAATCTCGCGATCTCTGCCTGAGAGCTCGCTCAGCAATTCCCGCACCCGCTTCGATTTTTCCGCTTGCAAAACCAGATCCAGTTGACTGGGCGCAGCGGCGGCGACCATTTCCGTTGCTTCCGGATCGTCCACCTGCTCCGAGCGCCGCGAGCGCCGGTAATGGTCCGTCGCCAGGTTCCGCGCCAGGCTGCAGATGAAGCCGGAAAGCTTTTCGGGCTCGCGCACCTCTCCGCCCCTGATCTTTTCGAGCATGAGCTGAAATGTTTCCTGGGAAAGATCTTCAGACAGCGAATAATCGCCGGTGGCGCGATTGAGAATAATCAACACACCCCGGCTGTATTGCTCGACCAACTCGCTTTCGGCAGCCTTCTCCCCGGCCAGAATGCGGGTCACCAACTCGCCGGAATGCGCTGCTTCTACCATGACTGTTTGGTCTACTTCCATTCTCCCTGCAGCGTAAATCCGGCCCAATAGTAGGGCGCGCTCCGCCGCGGTTCTTTCCACATGGCAAACTGCGCGGCGCGCAGCGCAGCCGCCGGCTGCAGCCCCTGTTGCAGAATTCCCCGATAAAACTTCTGCATCAGTTCCGTGGTCGCCTGGTCGGGCACCTTCCACAGGCTGGCGACCACGCGCGGCACGCCGGCATACATGAAGGCGCGGGTCAGCCCCACCAGCCCCTCGCCGCGAATCTCCTTGCCCAGCGCCGTCTGGCACGCGCTCAGCACCACCAGATCAGCCCCCAGTTTCAGGTTGTAGATGTCCTGCGCTTCCAGAAATCCATTCTGCGGCTCTCCCTGCCGGTCAACCAGGGAGAACACCAGCCCCGATAGTTCCGGATTACGGCTGTTCAACAGCCCGTGCGTGGCGATGTGGATGATGCGGTATTGGCCAAGGCTCTCGCTGGTCGCAGTTTCGCGGCTGGAATCAAAGTCCAGCTCCTCGACGGCATTGTTTTTTCCCGCCAGCTCGACAATCGTCTCCGCTTCGCGCCGGCTGGCGCGCAGCCGATCGAACCCCGGCAGCCCGGATTCTTTCGCCGAGCGCTCAGAAAGCTCGGCCCGCTCGAGATCATCCGCGTTAGGAGAAGCGGAATCCGAAACCGAGCTAGAGGCAGAACTGGAAGGAGAATCAGAACCTCCTCCGGGGGCTCCGGCAGGTGTGGCTTTCGGGTTCCGATTCACCAAAGCTCCAGCGCTCGCAGCTTGCGCAACCCGAGGATCATCGCGGCTGAAGACCGGGTCCGCCAACACCACCGCAAGCTTCATCGCAGGCCTACGCCCTTCCGTTTCACGCCGCAGCAAGGCCACAGTCGAAGCCGAAGGAAGACTCACGACCTCGTGATCCGCCACCAAAGGCACGCCCCCGCCGACGGGGTAGTTTGCCGGGATGGAGTTGGCCGCATTGCCGTTCGCAGGCGCCGGAAGCGCGGCAAACGGAATGTACTGCAAAGCCCCTTCCGCGACCACCAACAGGCGCTTTTTCCCCAACTCCGAAGCAACCGGCCCCAGCAGAGTGCGGCTGAGGGCCAATGCAGCTCCCGGCATCAGCTCACCGGACACCTGGCTGGTGCTCATCTGCGTGTAGGCCAGCCGCGCCCCCGCCTCTAACTTCGACCGCGCCGGCAATTCATAGGTATGGAAGGAGTTAGAAGTAACCGCCCATAGAAAACTGCGATCTTCGCCCAGCGCATACTCGAGCAGCAGCGTCTCCGGATCAAGAATCTGCTTCTGAATCTCAGCCAAAGTCAGAGGTTGCGGCTGAGTCAGCGCCGCATAGCGCGGGCTGCGGGTACGAATCTGCGCTTCCACCTCGCGATATTGAACCGTAAGTCCTTCAATATCTTTGTCTAACGCTGCATTCTGGCTGCGAATTCGTTGCTCCGATTTCAGCCGCAGATCGGTTTCGAGCGCTTGCTCCTGCGCCAGCAGAGCAGCGTCCACCCCTTGCCGGATATCGGCATGGCTTTCGCTCAACAATTCCAGCAGGCTGCGCGCGCGGGCCCGCTCGCTCGCCTCAAAGGCTTGCGAGTCATGATGTTGCAGCATCAGCAATTCAACCTGCAGCTGGTAACGGTCGCGCACCGTGGAAGAATAAGAAGCGCGCAGATCCGCTCCCACCCAGGCTGTGCGCAGACTCTCAGTCATGGCAAGAGCGGAATCAAGCGACGTTTGCGCCTCGTCCAGCTTGCTCTCGGTAACGTGAGCCCGCGCCATTCCAGTAAGAATGCCGGCTTCGAGGATGCGGTCTCCGCTGGCATGCGCCAACGGCAGTGCCTGGCCCCAATATTCCAACGCGGGGCCAGTCTGGCCGAGCAGAAGGCTCGCCTCGCCGGTATCGGCAAGGTCCTGCGCGATTGCCCGCCGGTTGCCTCGCGCCTGATAGAGCTTGAGCGCCTGCTGGTAATAATCGATGGCCTTTTGAAATTCTCCTTGGTCGCGATACACGTGGCCAATGTTTTCTAGTGCTGTCGCCTCATTCGGAAGGCCCACATCGTGCAGAATCGGAAGGGCTTGCTGGTGACACTTCAGTGCGGAATCGAGGTCGCCGAGGCCACGGTAGGTGGTCCCCATATTGTTGAGGATCATGGCCTCAAAGGTGCGATTTCCCGACTTCTTGGTCAACTCTACTGCGCTCTTCTGGTTTTCGAGGGCGTGATCCCAGTCTCCCAGCTGCCAATATAAAGAAGCGATTGAGGTTAGGGTCGCGGCCTGGCCATCCAGGTCGCCGGCAGCCAACGCCAGTTGCAGCGCCTGACGCGAGTAATCGAGTGCCTTTTGAGGCTGGCCCAGCGCGGAATAGGCGATTCCCATGTTGCCGAGAGTGGCCCCTTCGGCCGACGGGCTGCCCACACCGTGCTCGAGCGGCAACGCCTGGTCATAGTATTCGAGCGCCTTACGCACCTGCCCAAGCCCGAAGTAGGTGTTTCCGATGCTGGAAAGTGCAGTGCCCTCGTTGGCCTTGTCGCCGGCGGCTCGCAGCTTTTCGAGCGATTGGCTGAAGTATTCGAGCGCCTTCTGACGGTCGCCGAGGCGACTGTAAGCCGTGGCAATGCTGCCGAGGACGTTGCCTTCGTCGTCGGGATGCCCCAAGGCGTGACGCACCGTCAGCTCGCGGTTCCAGAATTCCAGTGACTGGTTGATGTCCCCCAAGTCGTAGTAAGTACGGCCGATACTCGAAAGCGTGTCGGCTTGCCGGGGCTGGTCCGCCAGATCAGTCCACAACGCCAGTGCGGCTTGGTACTGGGTTACGGCCTGGTGCCGCGACGGCCCGGTGCCCTCGACGCGCAACTTGTCGCCTGCACGGTCGGCCTGCTCGGCAGTGATGCGGGTCTGGTCGTCGGGCTCGGAGGGGCGGAGCTGGTCCACTTTGATCGTATACGTCTTGGCGGCATCGGCCTTCTGATCCGGCCCTATCGCTTGTCGAATCTCGACGCGGTAGGCGCCGCCAGTCGAAGCGATGAACGACAGAGGAATCGAGGAATTTTCCACCAAATTTTCTCTCTGTTCCAATTCCGTGCCTTGTGGCGCGAGCAGCCGGACCGTGATATCGATTCGTTCCTGTTCCACTTCCAGGTGGAGGTATTGGCCTGCCGCCAAAGCGATGGCGTAGACATGCGATTTGCCAGGAGCAATCGTGCCCTGCTTCGAATCCCCGCCCTTTAACTGTTCCGGTAAATCAGACTGAGACGGCGCTGGAGACGGATAGCGCGCGCTCGAATGAGCAGGAAGAAGTGAACCGAGCCACACGATAGCCGCGAGCAGAACAAACCGGAGCACGAAACGACGCCACAGAAACCGCATGCGGAATACCCTGGATTTGCCCCTACGCCGCGATCGAGTTCTCGACCTGCTGGATCTCGACTCGTTTGATCGCGCGCCATGATAACAAAAAAGTCACAGCGGAGTGAGATAACCGAGACCGCTGGCGCACTTCCATGATGCGTGACCTGTGGCATGACCTGGAGCCGGATCAAGCACTGCTGCAACAGCATCTGGCTCGAGGCAGGACCGTTCTCGGTTGCACACCGTAGGGTCATCCCTTGGGGGGGAGGACCTCCATGGTTGGCATTCTGAGCAGGAAGGGGATCCGCCGGGGGGGCGGATCCCCTTTAATCTTTGCCGTGATTGAGCCGACTGTCATACTCGTGCTTCCTGCCAGGAGGGCACGCTCATGCAGGACGACTCGCGCCCCGGCCTCAGCAAGGAATCGCAAAACCAGCAGGCATCCTCCGGCGGCTCGAATCCGCTGAACGCCGCAAGCTCCGAGCGACCACCGATCTGGGGTCGCATGGATCGTACGCGCCTGTTTCTCTGGGCCGGGATCGCCGTTATTCCTTCGCTGGCTTTTGGCTTTCTGTTGCATCGCGCGGCCGGCCGCGACGAGTCCGTCCTCACGGTGCAGAGCGAGCTGCCCACAAAAGCTGTTGCCGTATTTTTTGTTTCTCTGGCGACCGGGATCGTTTCTCGCCTGGAAAAACGCCCGCTCGACGATTACGGTATTGCTCTCCGCAAGGCGTTCGGGGGGGAATTTTGGGAAGGTTCGGTCTGGGGTTTCGCGATGCTTTCGGCGATCCTGCTGCTGGTGCGGGTTACGGGGCACTTTCAAATTGACTCCGTGGCGCTTAAGGGAAGCGCCGTCTTCGGGTGGGCTCTGGCCTGGGGAGCGACATTTCTTGGCGTGTCGTTGGCCGAAGAGTTTGTTTTCCGCGGCTACTGGCTGTTCACAATGTCGAGGCGCATGGGCTTCTGGCCGGCCGCGCTGTTTCTTTCGATCGTGTTCGGCGCCGCGCATCTGGGCAATCACGGAGAGAACGGGTTGGGCATTGGGCAGGTGGTTGCCACCGGGCTGCTTTTTTGCCTGATGATTCGACGCACCGGCAATCTCTGGTTCGCCATCGGATTCCACGCCGCCTGGGACTGGGCGGAAACTTTTTTCTACGGCACGCCTGACAGCGGACTCCTGGGCGTCGGCCGATTTCTGAACAGCTCCGTTCACGGGCCGAATTGGCTTACGGGAGGTTCCGCGGGACCGGAAGGCAGCGTCTTTGCGATTCTTATTCTTCTTCTTAGCGCGCTGCTAATCAATCGTCGCTTTCCGACGGCGAGGTATCCGGATCGTCCCGTCTAGTAGGTTCGCAATCGGGATTCGCGGGGTCTGGGGGGAAGCTTTTGGAAGGCAAGTCTAGAAGATCAGATTGCAGATTGAAAATATTGAAAATCCAAAATCTGCAATCGGCAATGGTTCGTTTATTGAGCCTTGCCCCCAACCACGGAACCTAGGCGCGCCAGTGTCCATACCAGCGCTGCGATTCCCGTGAGCCACGCCGCCAACGCGATCCGCACCACCCAGCCCGGAGCCGCCCCCACTCGCTTCAGCAGAAAGGGCAGGAAATTCCATGCGGTGATGTGAACGTGATCCCATGAGTCCCAGGTCATCGAGTCGGTGTTCAGGCCCCACGCGTCCATCTTTCCCAGCGCGAACGCGGCAATGTTCTTGAAGCGCAGCGCGATCACGAACGTAGGATGGCCAAACTCCTCCATCTGATAAATTTCGAGCGGCAGCCAGAAGGCGAGCGACGCGATCTGAATGACGAGGCTGGCTGCGATCAACGTTAGCCCCGCGCGCCACATCCACTTGCTGAGGTACTCGCGGTAACGCAGCAGCAGCGGCACCGCCAGGAGCGCCGCCAACTCCACCGTCGTCGACACATAGCGGTCGCCCCAAGCAAAATCTCCGGCCCAGGCGAAATAGCGCGCGTAGAAACTGATGTAGACGAGCAGAAGAAGAAGGGTCGCCACGGCATAGGCACGGACCCCCGGCGCCAGGCGCTTCCACAGCAGCGCCAGCATCACGATTGCGAGCAAGAACAACGGATCAAACAGAAAGACGGACTTCTCCGGCTTGAACAGCGGGCCCAGAAATCCCTCATGAAACGGGGTGGTCCAGGGATAATTCGGCGGCAGCGTGGGATCCTGCTGCCGCTGCGCCGCCGCCGCCAGTGAAACGTAAGTATTGGTGAACGATCCGAAGCGATAGAACTGATACACCCGATCGATCAGCACGAAAAAAGCGTAGACCGGGGCTGCGACCTTGCCATAGTCAAGCAACCGCCGCCACAACACGTAGCCGCGTACCTGCTCGAACCACAAAACAAAAAGCACGAACACCCCGCACGCCAGCAGATCGAGCCCGGTGGTGAGCCGCGTCAACAGGTTGAGCCCCAGCGCGGCTGAACCCACGACCAGCGCGCGCGTGCTGCCCGTCCGCAGCCATTCATACTGAAACGAAAATCCCACCAGCGTCAGCAGCAGGATGTAGTTGTTCTCCATCATGTTCTGGGTGTAGTGGAGATGCGTGGTGCAGAGCAGCAAGGCGAGCACGCCGGCAAACGCTTCCTTTTTTGTGAACCCCAACTGCCCGAGCAAGCGGAGCACGATCAGCGCGGTCAGCACACTCAGCAGAATGTTGGTGCAGTAAGTGACCACGATGCTGCGCACGCCGGGATCGTCCCCGTAGTCGGAAAAAATCTGCCAGTGCGCAATCCACGTTCCCGCGACGTCGGCGGGCAGCATCAGCAGAGATTGGCCAATGCCATACCAGCTGTAGAGCCGGCCTCCGCGGCCGCGGATGCCGAACTCGGAAAACTCCTGCGGAAAAACTTGCGGCTCGGAAGTCCACATCCAGTGCGTGGTCTGCAGGCGATGTGTAGTGTCGGCGGTGCCCAGTTCGCCGGATTGCACCACGAAGGCAAGCAGGCCCGCGGCCAGGCACAAGAGTAAAACCGGATCGCGGAGCCAGCGGCCGAGGTGTGAGGGCATCGATGGGATGGTAATACAAGGCGGCATTGGACCTCGGCCTCGACCTTGGGAAAAGCCCGATCAAGTCCCGAGCAAGACCGGAGAGGCAAAACCCAAAGCGCTGGCAGAAATCCCTTAAGAGGTCGCTGTTGGCTCCGGCCTGCAAGGGGTTGCTCGCTTTGCTCGGCATGACAGACCATTTAGAGTTGGGGCTCATTCAGAGTTTCTGGCTGAGGTCTGAGGTCCGGCGTCTGAAGTCCGGCGTCTGGGTTAGACTGTAGCGGGAAAATTTATGGCTTTCTGCGCAACCTGCGGCTCTGCCGTGCTCGGCACCGGACGCTTCTGTTCTTCGTGCGGTGCGCCTGCGCGAAGCAGCGACCAAACGACGACCATCGACATGGCGGGGGCGAAAATGGGCGCGGCGAACCTGCCCACGATCGACCTGGCCCCGTCCACTCCGCGGCGGCCGCCGTCTTCTGGAACTTCCAGGCCGCCAAGTTCTGCCGAGTATCTCCTGGTCGACGGCCGTTTTCTGCCCGGCCGCCTGCTGGCCAGCCGTTACCGGATTGTTGCCTTGCTGGGCAAGGGCGGCATGGGCGAGGTTTACCGCGCTGATGACCTCACGCTGGGACAGGCCGTGGCTCTGAAGTTTTTGCCCGATGAAGCTGCGCGCGACGAAGGTTTGCTGGAACGTTTTCGTAACGAAGTGCGAATCGCGCGCCGGGTTTCGCATCCCAACGTTTGCCGCGTGTATGACGTGGGGGACGTCGACGGACACACCTTCTTCACCATGGAATATGTCGATGGTGAAGATCTGGCGTCTTTGTTGCGGCGAATCGGCCGCCTGCCCGGAGATAAAGCCCTCGACATTGCAAGGCAACTCTGCGCCGGATTGGCAGCTGCCCATTCCAAGGGGGTTTTGCACCGCGACCTGAAACCCGCCAACATCATGCTCGATGGACGCGGGCAAGTCGTCATCACGGATTTTGGTTTGGCAGGAGTGGCCGACGACATTCGCGGGAACGAAATCCGCAGCGGGACTCCTGCCTACATGGCGCCGGAGCAACTGGCGGGCAAAGAAGTGAGCACGCGCAGCGATATTTATGCGCTGGGGCTGGTGCTGTACGAGGTGTTCACGGGCAAGCGCGCATTTGCAGAAAAGTCCGCCGACAAGCTCGGGGGAGTTGCGGCCGCGTCCGGCGATCGCACGCCCAGCCGGCCGTCGTCGGTGGTGAAGGATCTGGATCCGATTGTGGAGAAAGTAATTCTGCGCTGCCTGGAAGTGGAACCGGGCGCGCGTCCAGCCACCGCGCTGGCGGTGGCGGCGGCGATGCCCGGTGGAGATCCGCTGGCCGCCGCGCTGGCCGCGGGCGAAACCCCCTCACCGCAGATGGTGGCGGCGGCGGGAGAGTCGGTTGGCTTGCGTCCGCGAACCGCCGTGATCTGTCTGGCCGCGGTGCTGCTGGGCTTGTCTCTCGTCGCATATTTCAGCGTCCACTACAGCGCCCTCGAAAGGATGCGGCTGGAGCAGACTCCCGAAGTTCTGACCCAGAAATCCCGCGAACTCATCGCTCGCCTGGGCTACGAAGGCCGTCCCGCAGACAGTGCGTTCAGCCTGCGCTATGACGGTGACTTCAAGGACTACGTGGAGAAAAACGATAAGCCACCGCACTGGGATGCTGTGCTCGCCGCGCGGCCGTCGCTGCTGCAGTACTGGTACCGGCAAAGCCCCGATGCGCTGGTGGCGAGCGATTTTCGCGACAATTTGTTGACGCCGGGGATCGTTACCGCAAGCGATCCGCCTACCGTGCTCTCTGGCATGATCAATCTGGAGCTCGACCCGCAGGGACGATTGACATATTTCCAGGCGATCCCGTCGCAGAAACAGGAAGAGAAAAACCAGGACGGCCAAAAAAAAGAAGCTCGGACGGCGACCACGGCCGCTCCGGCTGCGGCGTTTGACTGGAACCTATTTTTCGCTGCGGCCGGTCTGGATTCCACGCAATTGCAACCGGCGCAGCCGATCTGGACGTCGCTTGCCGCTTCCGACACACGCATGGCGTGGACTGGCAGCTGGCCGGGCACGACGCGTCCCCTGCGGGTGGAGGCGGCGTCGTTTCAGGGCCAGCCCGTATTCTTTTCTCTCATCGGCGACTGGACCAAACCGGAGCGTGAGACGAGCAAGGAGAAAAAATCGATCGGAGAGCGGGCTGGGAGAATTGTCGCGTGGCTGGTGTTGGGATCGCTGTTGGTGGGGTCCGCCCTTCTCGCGCGCAGAAACTACCGCCAGGGACGAGGCGACCGCGCGGGAGCGCTCCGCCTGGCGTCGGTAATGTTTCTACTGGAGATCGGTTTGTTCCTGTGCCGGTCCCACTTCGCGACCGTCGGCGACTCCATCGGCCTTCTTCTCCTGCGAATCAGCACAGCATTGTTTGTTTCGGGCACGACCTGGATGCTCTACCTGGCGGTGGAACCGTGGGTGAGGCGTCACTGGCCGAAGACCATCATTTCCTGGAGCCGCCTGCTGTCGGCGGGAGCGCGCGATCCGCTGGTGGGCCGGGATATTCTCTTCGGCGTGCTTTTGGGAGTGGTCTGGATTCTCATTTTCCAGATTCGCTCCATCCCAATGATGCGCCTGGGCGCGTCGCCCTACCTGTTTTCGACCGAAGCGTTGATGGGAGGCCGCGAGGCACTGGGGGCGTGGCTGCAACAATGGCCGCAGTCGATCCAAACCACGCTGGCGTTTTTCTTTCTGCTGTTTGGGCTGAAAGTTCTGCTGCGCAAGGAGTGGATCGCGGGAATTGCGCTGGTTGCGATCTTCGCTCTGCCGCGCGGGCTGAGCAGCACCTACATGGCGGTGGAGATCCCGGCGCAGATTCTGGTCTACGCCATTGCCGTGGTCATCGTCCTGCGCTTCGGGTTTGTGCCCTTGGCCTGCGCCGTCTTCACCGTCAACCTAGCGGACAACATTCCCTTCTCCGCCGATCTCTCGGCGTGGTACATGCCCACGTCGATCCTGGCGCTGCTGAGCGTGGTGGCGCTGGCGGGATGGGGCTTCTACCACTCGCTGGGCGGTGAGCCGCTGTGGAGAGTGGAGTTGGAGTAGGGCTGCGGGCTTCAGGCCGGGGCATACCCTTTGATCGAAACAGATCGCGCGTGCTGTCGCGTTTTCGCCGATGAGCGATCTCTCAGGATTTGCGCCACGTCCCGCCGACCCGGAAGGATGGCAACCACTGGCAAGGGGTTCGTGTCCGGTAGAGGATGACGGTAAGGTATGAATAGACTGGAAAGAACTTTACCGGTTCATCCCCGATGATCCTTGCGCCAGTGTCCCGCGCTGGAGCTTGATGCGAGCAAGACGATCTTGTCTCGAATGGCCAATTCAACACGGTCTGCGATCTGCACGCTGCTCGGTTTCCTGATCTAGCGCCAGATTCGCACAAGATCGAGCGCGGCCCCTGGCGCAAAGGACATAGCGCCTCTTCCTTCAGGCTGGGCCTTCCGCTTTGCCAGGTACCCATCGAGTTGGTCTTCGGAATGCCTTCGCCACGGTCGAGTTGATCGATGCCGCCCCCGTCCGCTTAACCTGGCGATCAGCCGAGCAAAAGGATGCTTCGTGTTGCTTGCGTCAGCCCAGGATCTCAGGCATCCCGTGCTCTCGCTCATGGCAGACTCGCGGCAGCGCGCCCGCGTTACTATAAGGTTCCGAAACTGATGGTTCTCGCTCGTGAGTTTCCGCAACTTCCTCTTCCTCCCCCGCATCTAAACCTTGACAATGATCCACTCAGGTCTTAGCATGGCCCTGGGCGCAATCATAATCACGCTGATTATAAAGCACTTATCTAGTTCAGGAGGAACGTTTTATGGGGAAGATTATTGGAATTGACCTGGGGACCACGAATTCCTGCGTTGCGGTGATGGAAGGTGGCGAGCCCAAGGTGATCCCGAATGAAGAAGGAGGGCGGACTACGCCTTCCGTGGTGGGTTTTACCAAAACCGGAGAGCGACTGGTGGGGCAGGTGGCGAAGCGGCAGGCCATCACCAATCCGGAGAACACGGTGTATTCGATCAAGCGCTTCATGGGGCGACGCTTCAATGAAGTTGGGGAAGAGATCAAGATGGTGCCCTACAAGGTGGTGCAGTCCGGCGACCACGTCGCGGTGCTGGCGCAGGGCAAGGAATATACGCCTCCGCAGGTTTCGGCGCTGATTTTGCAGAAGCTGAAGAAGGCGGCGGAAGACTATCTCGGCGAGAAAGTGACCGAAGCGGT
>Ga0209006_10000235_pt1 | contig 57534 bp, 58 predicted proteins | sample JacPin_JW_Ref_O2_FD_188567 | JGI IMG/M metagenome (GOLD analysis project Ga0209006, IMG submission 188567) | Forest soil microbial communities from Algoma, Ontario, Canada - Jack Pine, Ontario site 1_JW_Ref_O2 (SPAdes) (version 2) | ecosystem: Environmental > Terrestrial > Soil > Boreal...
ACGGCGCGCGCCCGCGCCTGCCGCCGCCGGAACCCGCATCCAAGGGCATCGCCCTCAGCCCTCCTTGAGCGTCTTCTTCATCAGGAATTCGCGGCCGAGCTTGACCATCGGCTTGCCGTCATAGGCGATGATGTCGGCCGTGGCATAGGTCTCGTTCCACGAATCCGGCAGATAGGAACCCGTCCCCACCACGTCGATCGGCGTCTCGGCCACTGCCATGGCGCGGCACTTGTCGGGCGTGAAGCCCGAGCTCGCGACGATCCGGACCTTGGCAAAGCCCGCCTCGTCCAGCCGCTCGCGCATGTGCCACACCGCCGCCGCCGAAACCCCGGTGCCGACCAGATAGCGCATCTCAGTCTCGGTGCGGTAGCCGCGGATCGCCTTGGGCGCGCGGCGCTCGATCACCGCATAGGCCCGCGCCAGGTCGAGCTCCTCGATATAGCGCCCGCCATGGGTGTCGAGCCGCACCGCCAGCTTGCCTTCGGCCGCGAGCTCCGGGAAACGGCGGCAGACGGCGAGCGCGTCGGTGATCTCCTTGCCGAAATAATCGACCAGCGCGGTGAGCGGTTCGTTGGGGAAAGTCTCGTGGAACATCTCGGCCGCGCGCAAGGTGGAACCGGCATAACCCACCAGCGCGTGCGGCATGGTGCCGAGGCCCTTGTCCCGGCCGAAAAAATGCGCGGTCGCGTCGGTGGCGTTGCCGATGAAGCCCACCGCCCCCACCGCCTTCTTGGCCGCGGCGGAACCGACCGAGGCGGCATAGGCCATCATCTCCGCCATCTCCGCCCCGGCGCAGTGGCGCGCGTCCATCGCCAAAAAGGCGGTCTTGGGCAGATCGGCGCACATGGCATAGGCGTTGTAGGCGGCGACGCATGGCGCGCCGAGTTTCTGGAGATAGAGCGTCTCGAGATCGACCAGGTGATAGAGCGAGCCCGAGAGATAGACCATCGGTTCGCCCGCGCCTACCCACTCGCCTTCGGCGTGGTTCAGTTCGATGTCGAATTGGGTGCCGCGGTCCTTGGCCGCCTGCTCGACGAACTCGACCATCAGCCGCGGCGTCGCGATCACCGGGCGGCGCATGAACACGGCATAGGTGGCGCGCTTGTCGCCGTGCGAGCCGACGATCGCCTTGGTCTTGAGGAAATAGGCGTCGGTGAAGCGCGCCAGCTTATCTTCCGGCAGGCGCGGCGGGGTCGCCTTGCGCGCGCCGCTCAGGACGCGGCTCCCGCCGCCCGGCGTTTCACGGCGGCGCCGCGCTTTTTCTTCAATTCCTCGGCGATCATGAAGGCGAGCTCGATCGCCTGGCTGGCGTTCAAGCGCGGATCGCAATGGGTGTGATAACGGTCGCCGAGCGCGGTTTCGGTGATCGCCTGCGCGCCGCCGATGCATTCGGTCACGTCCTGGCCGGTCAATTCGAGATGCATGCCGCCGGCATAGGAGCCCTCGCCTTCGTGCGCGGCGAAGAAGCCCTTCACTTCACGCAGCACCTGATCGACCGCGCGGGTCTTGTAGCCGGTCTTGGAGACGATGGTGTTGCCGTGCATCGGATCGCAGCACCACACCACCTTGCGGCCCGCTTTCTTCACCGCGCGGATGAGCGGCGGCAGCTTCGCCTCGACCTTGTCGGCGCCCATGCGCGCGATCAGGGTGAGCCGGCCCGCCTCGTCCTCCGGATTGAGGATGTCGATCAGGCGCAGCAGATCGTCGGCGGCCAGGCTTGGCCCGCATTTTAGGCCGATGGGGTTCTTCACGCCGCGCAGGAATTCGACATGCGCGCCGTCCGCCTGCCGCGTGCGATCGCCGACCCACAGCATGTGCGCCGAGCAATCGTACCAATCGCCGCTGGTTGAATCGACGCGCGTCAGCGACTGCTCGTAAGGCAACAACAGAGCTTCGTGCGAGGTGAAAAGATCGGTCTCGCGGATCTGCGGCGTGGTTTCCGACGTCAAGCCGCAAGCCGCCATGAAGTCGAGCGTCTCGGTCAGCCTGTCGGCCAGCTCCTGGTAGCGCTCGCCCGCCGGGCTGTCGGACACGAAGCCCTGGGTCCAGCTGTGGACGCGGTGCAGATCGGCGTAACCGCCCTGGGCGAATGCCCTCAACAGGTTGAGCGTCGCCGCCGATTGGCTGAAGGCCTGCAACATGCGCGCGGGATCGGGCTTGCGCGCGGCGGCGGTGAATTCCATGCCGTTGATGATGTCGCCGCGATAAGCGGGCAGCGTCACGCCGTTCTGGGTTTCGCTGTCGGCGGTGCGCGGCTTGGCGAATTGCCCCGCCATGCGCGAGACCTTGACCACCGGGCACGCGGCCCCATAGGTCAGCACCACCGCCATCTGCAGCAGCACGCGGAAGGTATCGCGGATATTGTCGGGGTGGAACTCGGCGAAGCTTTCCGCGCAGTCGCCCCCTTGCAGCAGGAAAGCCTTGCCCGCGGCCACGTTTCCGAGCGCGGCCTTCAAGCGCCGCGCCTCGCCGGCGAAAACCAGCGGCGGATAGCGGCGCAAGGTCGCCTCGGCCGTCTCGACGGCCTTGGCGTCCGGGTAATCCGGCGCCTGCTTGACCGGCTTCGACCGCCAGCTATCGGGCGCCCATTTCGCTTTGCTCGGCATGGGCTAGAAATAGTCGCTTTCGGCCGGGAATGCCAGCCTGGAGGCCCGCTTGCCGGTCCTGGCGGGCTTGAACCGGCGCGGGACGGGGCGTCCAGCGGGCGATTGCGCCGGACGGACGCCTTCGGTAATGAGCCAGGCGGCAATCAACGCGGCGGGAGTCGATCCATGCGCTACGAGCTTTATTACTGGGCGGAGATTCAGGGCCGCGGCGAATTCGTGCGGCTGGCGCTGGAAGAAGCCGGCGCGGATTATATCGACGTCGCGCGCGGACGCGGCGGCGAGGCGGCGATGATGAAGCTGCTCGGCGGCGCCGGCGCCCATCCGCCCTTCGCGCCGCCCGTGCTCAAGGCGGGCCCGCTGGTGATCGCGCAGACCGCCAACATCCTGATGTATCTGGGACGGCGCCACCGCCTCGCGCCCGCTGGCGAGGCCGGCATTCTGTGGGCCAACCAGCTTCAGCTCACCATCGCCGATTTCCTGGTCGAGATTCACGACACCCACCACCCGATCGCCTCCGGCCTCTATTACGAGGACCAGCGCGCGGAGGCCAAGCGCTGCTCGGCTTTGTTCCTCAAACAGCGCGCGCCGAAATTCCTGAAGTATTTCGAACGCGCGATCGAGCGCAACGGCGGCCGGTTTCTCGCCGGCGCCAAACTGACCTATCCCGATCTGTCGCTGTTCCAGACCGTCGCGGGCTTGCGCTATGCCTTCCCGCGCGCCATGAAGACTCTCGAGAAAAACCTGCCGCGCCTGCGCGATCTGCACGACAGCGTCGCTGCGCGGCCGCGCGTCAAAGCCTATCTCGCCTCGAAACGGCGCATTCCCTTCAACCGGTACGGCATCTTCCGCCACTATCCGGAATTGGATTCCTGAGCCGTCAGCCCTCGGCCCCGACCTGGAAGCCGGGGACATGGCCCGCCTCCGGCGTCATGTCGCGCATGGTGATGAATTCCTCGGCCGCGGTCGGATGGATGCCGACGGTGCGGTCGAATTGCTTCTTGGTGGCGCCGCAATTGAGCGCCACCGCCAGCCCGACCATGATCTCGGGTGCATCGTCGCCCACCATGTGGCAGCCGAGCACGCGGTCCGATTTGCGATCCACCACCAGCTTCATCATGGTCCGCTCCTGGCGGCCCGAGACCGTGTGCTTCAAGGGGCGGAAGCGCGCGTGGTAGACATCGACCGCGCCGTATTGCGCGCGCGCCTGTTCTTCGCTCAAGCCGACCGTGCCCACCGGCGGGATGGTGAACACGGCGCTCGGGATGTTGGCGCGTTCGAGCTTCATCGTGTTGTCGTGGAACAAGGTCTCGGCCAGCGACCGCGCCTCGTAGATGGCCACCGGCGTCAGGTTGAAGCCGTTGGCCACGTCGCCGACGGCATAGATGTGCGGCACCGAACTGCGCGACCATTCATCCGCCACCACCAAGCCGTTCTTGGCGAGCTTCACCCCCGCCTCTTCGAGCCCGATGCCCTTGGTGTTGGCGGCGCGGCCGGTGGCGTACATCACCAGATCGGCTTCAAGATGCCCGCCGGTTTTGGTGGTGAGGGTGAAGCCCTTGCCCGCCTTGTCGATGCGGGCGATTTCGGTGCGCGGATGGAGATGGAGGCCGCGATGGCGGAAATTCTCGCCCACCGCCGCGCGCACATCGTGATCGAAACCGCGCAGCACCTCGCCGGCACGGAAGACGAGGTGCGTTTCCGCGCCCAGGGTCGAGAAAATCCCGGCGAACTCGACCGCGATATAGCTCGAGCCGACGATGGCGATGCGCTTGGGCAACGCAGGCAGGTCGAGCGCCTCGTTGGACGAGATCACATGCTCGATGCCCGGAATTTCGGGTGTCACCGGATGGCCGCCGGTTGCGACCAGGATGTTGGCGGCGGTGTAGCGTTTGCCCGCGACCTCGACCGTGTGCGGATCGACCAGCCGGCCGCGCCCCTCGATCAGCTTCACGCCGGGTTCGATCAGGATCCTGCGGTAGATCGCCTCGAGCCGGTCGATCTCCTGGTTCTTGGCGGCGATCAGGCTCGGCCAATCGAACACCTTGCCCTCGACGCGCCAGCCATAGGCTTCCGCGTCCCGCAGGTCGTCGGCGAAATGCGCGCCATAGACCAGCAGCTTCTTCGGCACGCAGCCGCGGATGACGCAGGTGCCGCCCCAGCGGCTGTCCTCGCATATTCCAACCCGAGCCCCATAAGACGCGGCGCGGCGCGAGCCGGCCACGCCGCCCGAGCCGGCGCCGATGGTGAACAGGTCGAAATCGTATTGCGCCATGCCTTGCTCGCCCGGTCTCGCGCCCGCGTTCAGGTGGTCGGCGGATAAAGCCGCGCCTGGAGCGCGTCGAGCCGCTTCAATATGCCCAGGATCACCGCATAGCCGACATAGATATAGAAGAAGTAATTGACCACCGGAACCAGCGACAACACCACCCACAGCACGACGCTGTGGCCCAGCCGGCGGGCGATAAAGCCGTTGCCCACCGCCATGCCCAGCCACAGCAGCAGGACGATGGTGAAGGTCGGGACGGACAATATGGCGTCCATCATCGTCGAAGTCGTATCGCTATCCATGGAAACCCCCTTCGTGCCCCCAGAAAGAATCTATGCGACGGCGCGCTCCCATGCCAGCCCCGCGGCGGAACCGCAAAACCTGCAAACAAAAACGCCCGCCCCGCGGCGGAGCCGCAAACCCAAAGGGCCGCCGGGTTACAGGCGGAAATGCCCACCACCAACAAAAACGCCCGGCGGTGTTCGCGCCGGGCGTTTTCGCCTTATAGGCTAGGCTTGGGTCAGGCTCGGACTAGCGCCAAACCGGCTGGCCGAGATTGACCGCGGTCGGGCTCGACACCGCGCCGCCGAGGCCGCCCGCCGAAGCGCCGACCCAGGCGCCGAAGAGCGCGCCCGGAGGGCCGGCCGCGATCGCGCCGATCGCCGCGCCGGTGCCGGCGCCGATGGCCGCGCCGCTGATGGCGCGGTCCGCCGGGTTGGTGCCGCAGGCCGAGAGCAACAGGCCCGCCGCTATCACGAGAATGCCGATGCGCGTAGACATGATATCCATCCCTTTGCCGTGGATGACACAACCCGACAAGGCTGGCCGCGGATCGTGGCGAAAAATGGGAAATGGCGGGGTAATACCGGGGCCCGTTTGCCGCTACACGCGGCGGCGCGCCTGCCGTAACATGAAAAAGCCGCAAGGATTAAAGGGGGTGTGATGGAGCAGGATTTCGACGCCGATTCCTTCGTCACCCAGGCGGCGGCGGCGCTGGACTTGCCCCTTTCCGCCGAACACCGCCCCGGCGTGGTGCACAATCTCGCGCACATATCCGCCATCGCGCTTCTGGTGATGGAATTTCCGCTGCCCGAGAAAACCGAGCCCGCGCCGGTGTTCCGTCCGTGAGCGGATTTTCCGGCGCGCTCGACATCGCGCAAGCGATCCGCGACGGAAAGATGAGCGCGCGCGAGGCGGCGCAACAGGCGCTCGCCCGCGTGGCGGCGCTCGATCCCAAGCTCAACGCCTTCACGCTGGTGACATCCGAACGCGCGCTGGCGGAGGCCGCGGCCATCGACGCCAAACGCGCGCGCGGCGACACCCTGCCGCCCCTGGCCGGCGTGCCTTATGCGGTGAAGAATCTCTACGACATCGCGGGCGTCACCACCCTCGCCGGCTCCAAGATCGAGGCCGCGAAGCCGCCGGCGGCGCGCGACGCTACGGCCGTCGCATCTCTCCATAAAGCCGGCGCGGTGCTGGTCGGCGCGCTCAACATGGACGAATACGCTTATGGCTTCGTCACCGAGAACGCGCATTACGGCGCGACCCGCAACCCGCACGACCCCTCGCGCATCTGCGGCGGCTCGTCCGGCGGCTCGGCGGCTGCGGTGGCGAGCGGCATGGTGCCGCTGGCGCTGGGCTCCGACACCAACGGCTCGATCCGCGTGCCGGCGGCGCTGTGCGGCATTTTCGGCCTGAAGCCGACCTATGGAAGGCTGTCGCGCGCCGGCGCCTTTCCCTTCGCCGCCAGCCTCGACCATGTCGGCCCCTTCGCCCGCTCGGTGGCCGATCTCGCCGCTTGCTACGACGCGCTGCAGGGGCCCGACGAACGCGATCCGGTGTGCCGCCAAGGGCCGGCCGAGCCGGCAACGCCGGAACTCGCGCGCGGCGTCAAGGATTTGCGCGTGGCCGTGGCCGGCGGCTATTTCGCGCCCGAGAATGCCGAACTGCGGGAGGTGCTTATGCGCGCCGCCAAGGCGCTCAAGGCCGCGCGCACGGTCGAAATTCCCGAAGCCGCGCGCGCACGCGCCGCCGCCTTTCTCATCACCGCCGCCGAAGGCGGCGCGCTGCACCTGCCCGCGCTCAAAACCCGCGCGGCGGAATTCGACCCGGCGGTGCGCGACCGGCTGATCGCCGGCGCGCTCGTGCCCTCCGCCTGGGTGATCGCGGCGCAGCGTTTCCGTTCCTGGTACCGCGACCAGGTGCTGGCGTTGTTCCAGGAATCCGACATCATCCTGGCGCCGTGCGCGCCCGGCCCCGCGCCCAAGATCGGTCAGGAAAGCATGGAGTTGGCCGGCGCCAAGGTGAATATTCGCGCCAATCTTGGAATCTATACCCAGCCGCTGTCTTTCATCGGATTGCCGGTGGTGGCGGCGCCCATCGCGCAGGCCGAAAAATTACCGCTGGGCATCCAGATCATCGCCGCGCCGTGGCGGGAAGCGCTCGCGCTGCGCGCGGCTTATGCGCTGGAGCAGGAAGGAATCGCAGCCGCGCCCATCCCCACGCTTTAGACCGCCGCCGAGCGGGCTAGGCTCACAATTTTTCTGTCACGCATTCTCGAGCGGCAACAGCACGATGCGGAAACCGCGGTATCTTTTCCTTAGCGCCATGCGCGTGGTGAGAATGGTCCAGGCGATGCCGACGACGACGCCGATGAGTATCTGCGCGGTCTGGGTGGTGCGCCAATCGGTGAAGGCGGCCACCACGCCCAGCACGCCGCCGATGACGGCGCCGGTGACGAAGCTTCCCACCAGCGTGCGCCAATGGATCAGCCACCACACGCTCATCACGCGGCCCCAATCCGCTTCCAGTTCCTGCATGTTTTCCTCCCCCCTTGAACCCGAGCTTCCCTTATCAAGACCCGCCGGAAACGCCAGAGTAGATTTCTGACCGCCCGGCTTTCTTAGTGAATTCTCCCCTACTCCACCGTCACGCTCTTGGCGAGGTTGCGCGGCTGGTCCACGTCGGTGCCCTTGGCGACCGCGACGTGATAGGCCAAGAGCTGCACCGGAATGGCGTAGAGCAGCGGCGCCACGAACGGGTCGCATTCCGGCACCTCGATGCCGTAGGCGAGCTGGCCGTTCAACCGCGCCAGGCCCTTGCGGTCCGAGATCATCACCACCTTGCCGCCGCGCGCCAGCGCCTCCTGCACGTTGGAAAGCGTCTTGTCGAACAGCTCGTCGGAGGGAGCAATGACAACAATGGGCATACTGTCATCAATAAGCGCGATCGGCCCGTGCTTCATCTCGCCGGCGGCGTAACCCTCGGCGTGGATGTAGGAAATCTCCTTGAGCTTCAAGGCGCCTTCGAGCGCCAAGGGGTATGAGGTGCCGCGGCCCAAATAGATCACGTCGCGCGTCTCGGCCATGGCCTGGGCGATGCGTTGGATGTTTTCGTCGTGATTCAGCACCTCGCTCGCCCGCTCCGGCACCTCGGTCAACGCCACGGTCAGTTCGCCCTCGCGCTTGGCGGTGATCTTGCCGCGCGCCCGCGCAAAGGCGATGGCAAGGCAGGCCAGCACCACCAGCTGGGTCGTGAAGGCCTTGGTCGAGGCAACGCCGATCTCCGGCCCAGCATGGGTTTGAAACACGGCGTCGGCTTCGCGCGCCATCGAGCTTTCCGGCTGGTTGACGATCACCAGCACGTGCTGCTTTTGCTTCTTGGCGTAGCGCAAGGCTGCGAGCGTGTCGGCGGTTTCGCCCGATTGCGAGATGAACAGCGCCAATCCCCCCTGCGGCATGTCGGCTTCGCGGTAGCGGAACTCCGAGGCGATATCGACCTCGACCGCCACCCGCGCCAGCCTCTCGATCCAATATTTGGCGATCAAACCGGCGTTGAACGAAGTGCCGCAGGCGATGATGGTCACGCGCTCGATCTTGGCAAGATCGAAGGGCAAGGCGGGCAGATGCACCGAGCGCGTCGCCGGGTTGATGAGCGAACTGAGCGTATCGCCGATCACCGCCGGCTGCTCGAAGATTTCCTTCTTCATGAAATGCGGATAATCGCCCTTGCCGATGAGCGCGCCCGACAGCGCGGTTTTCTTCACCGGCCGCTCCACGCCCTTGCCGTCGCTGTCGTAGATGTTGGCGCCGTTGCCGGTCACCACCGCCCAATCGCCCTCTTCGAGATAGACCAGGTTGGATGTCAACGGCGCCAGCGCGAGGGCGTCCGAGCCCACATACATTTCGCCCTCGCCATAGCCGATGGCGAGCGGGCTGCCGCGCCGGGCGCAGATCAGCATGTCGCGTTCGCCCGCGAACAGCATCACCAGCGCGAAGGCGCCGTGCAGCCGGCCGAGCGCCTTCGCCACCGCCTCGCGCGGGCGCAATCCCTCCTTCAAATAACGCGTCAGCAGCAGCGCCACCGCCTCGGTGTCGGTCTGGGTTTCGAATTGGTAGCCGGCGTGGCCGAGCTCGGCCTTGAGTTCCTGGTAATTCTCGATGATGCCGTTATGGACCACGGCGACGCGCTCGGTGGCGATCGGATGGGCGTTGATCTCGTTGGGCGCGCCGTGGGTGGCCCAGCGCGTGTGGCCGATGCCGATGGTGCCCGAAACCGGTTCCTTCGCCAGCCGCTTGGCGAGCTTGTCGAGCTTGCCCTCGGCGCGGCGGCGCTCGATTTTGCCGTCGACCAGCGTGGCGATGCCGGCCGAATCATAGCCGCGGTATTCAAGCCGCTTCAGGCCCTCGATCAACAGCGGCGCCGCTTCGCCCCGCCCGATGATGCCGACGATGCCGCACATCAGCGCCCGCTCTTTTTGGAACGGGCCTTTTTCTTGGGCGCGGATTTCCTGGCGGACGGCTTTTTCCGGGCCGGCTTGCTCCGGGCGGCGATTTCGGCCTTGCGCTGCGCGCGCCACAGCTTGGCGAGGCCGGGCTTGGTCTCCTGCCGGCCGCGGCCCAGCGCCAGCGCGTCGCCCGGCACGCTGCGGGTGATGACGCTGCCGGCGGCGATCATCGCGCCCGGCCCGATAGTCAGCGGCGCCACCAGCGACGCGTTGGTGCCGACGAACACGTTCTTGCCGATGGTCGTGCGGAATTTCTCGATGCCGTCGAAATTGCAGGTGATCGCGCCGGCGCCGATATTGGCGCCCTCGCCCACCGCGGCGTCGCCGAGATAGGCCAGGTGGTTGGCCTTCACGCCCCTGGCGAGGCGCGCATTCTTGACCTCGACGAAATTGCCGATATGCACGTCCTCGGCCAGCGCCGCGCCCGGGCGCAGCCGGGCAAACGGGCCGATCACCGCGCGGTCGCCGATGGTCGCGCCAGCGATGTGGCAGAAGGCCGGGATGGTCACGCCCGCGCCCACCTTGACCCCCGGGCCGAACACCACGAACGGCCCGACCACCGTGTCGGCGCCGATGCGCGTATCGGCGCTCAGATAGACCGTGTCGGGCGAAACCAGCGTCACCCCCGCCGCCATGACCTGGGCGCGCAGGCGTTTTTGCATGTGGGCTTCGGCCGCGGCCAGCTCGTTCGGGCTGTTGATGCCGAGCAATTCCTCGGGCGGGCCTTCGGCGGCGCGGCAGATGAGGCCGCGGCTGCGCGCCAGCGCGACGATGTCGGTCAGGTAATATTCGCCCTTGGCATTGGCGTTGCCGAGGCCGGAGACCAGATCGAACAGCGCCGGCGCGGCGGCCAGCATGACGCCCGAATTGCACAGGGTGATGGCGCGCTCGGCCTCGGTCGCGTCGGCCGCTTCGACGATGCGGTCGAGGGTTCCGTCCGGCGCCAGCAGCAGCCTTCCATAAGGCCCGCCGCGGTTCAACCGCATGCCCAGAACCGTCAGCGCCGCCTCGGGATGGCGGCGGCGCTCGTTCAAGAGAATGTTGAGCGTGTCGCGCGTGACCAAGGGCGCGTCGCCGTAAAGTACCAGCACGTCCCCCTTGAAACCGCCCAGCTGCTTCTTCGCCGCCATGACCGCGTCGCCGGTGCCGCGCTGCCGGGTCTGCAGCGCGATCTCGGCCGGGGCCACCGCCCGCTCGACGTCGCCCATGCCGGGCGCGACCACCACCACGGTGCGCAAGGGCTTGAGTTGCGCCACCGCCGCCAGCACATGCGCCACCATCGGCCGGTTGGCGACCTGGTGCAGCACCTTGGGCCGGGACGATTTCATCCTGGTGCCCTTGCCGGCGGCGAGGACCAGGGCGGCGATGGGAGTGGCGGGCATCTGGCTGGGTTGGTTCGGGGGCTAAAGTGTCACGGTGGAATGCTGCGGGCCAAATCACGAATCGTGAACGACTATAGCATAGCGCGAAACCCCGCTTTCTTGACAGCGGCCGGTACCGGGCCTAAATCCAGCCTCCTACGGGCGCTTAGCTCAGCGGGAGAGCACACCCTTCACACGGGTGGGGTCGTAGGTTCAATCCCTACAGCGCCCACCATTCACCCCTCCGCCCGGCCGGAGCCGAAAGCGCCCAGAAGCGACCCTCAAGCGACCCTAAGGAGAAACGCATGAAATTCCGTCCCTTGCACGACCGCGTCCTGGTGCGGCGCATCGCCGAGGAGACCAAGACCGCCGGCGGCATCATCATCCCCGACACCGCTCAGGAAAAACCCATGGAAGGCGAGATCATCGCCGCCGGGCCGGGCGCGCGCGGCGAGGACGGCAAGCTCCATCCGATCGAGCTCAAGCCCGGCGATCGGGTGCTGTTCGGCAAGTGGTCCGGCACCGAGGTCAAGCTCGACGGCGAGGATCTGATGATCATGAAGGAAAGCGACATCATGGGCGTGATCGACGCCAAGGCGCCCAAGAAGAAATAAGGCTTTTGCCGCCGCCGCTATGTCTCGGCATCCGGCTGGTTTTCCGGCCGCGCGCGTTCGAAGGCCTCGAGCTTCATGCAATTTTCGAACACGCGGACGATCGCCGGATAAGGCTTGAGATCGAAGCTCGGATAGCGCTTGGCGTTGAACATCTGCGGCACCAGGCAGATATCGGCGAGGCCAGGACTATCGCCGTGGCAGAATTTCCCGCTGCGCTTGTCACCGGCCAGCATCGGCTCGATCGCCTCGAAGCCGAGCCCGATCCAGTGGTTGAACCATTCCTCGACATCCTTCTCGCCGTGACTCAGCGGCTTCGCCAGGTAGCGCAGCACGCGCAGATTATCCAGAGGATGGATGTCGCAAGCGATGATCTGGGATATCGCGCGCACCCGCGCCCTATCGGCGGCATTTGCGGGCAGCAGCGGAGGTTGAGGGTGCGTCTCGTCGAGATATTCGATGATGGCGAGGGATTGAATCAGTTCCAGGCCGTCTTCTTCCAGCAACGGCACCAGCCCCTGCGGATTGCGCGCCAGGTAGCCGGGGGCGCGCTGTTCGTTCTTGCGCAGATGGATGAAGGCCTGCTCATAGGCCAGGCCCTTCAAATTGAGCGCAATGCGCGCGCGAAACGCCGCCGAGGAGCGGAAATAGCCGTGCAGCTTCAGCATCGCATGATTCCCCGGTTCAATGGGGGCGGCGCGCATGCAGGACGAAAAACAGAATCATGTCCCACGCATTGCGGATGCCGGCGATCAGAAGAAGGATCAGCGCCGCCGCCAAAACCTCGAGAGCGCCGGGCAAACGCCGCAACACCATGAACGCCGCCGCCGCGATGGCGGCATAGCCGAGGACGGGCAGCGCGGCGTACCATATTCTGTCCTCGGCATCGATCTCGCGGCGACGTTTGACGCTCAGGCCGATTCTGCCGGAATAGATCAGGCCGATCAGACCGCCGAAACCGAATACCACGCTGAATGAAACCCGTTCCAGCGACGGCACCACCACCAGCGCACAGCCGATCATCACCGTCGCCATATGAATCACGGTCGGAGTCAGAAAGTCGCGGGTCGCGGGGGCGTGCTGCTTGGTGAGAAAGCCGGTGCCGATCGAAACCACCACGAACATGGCGCCGAGCAGGCTCGCGGATGCCGTGCCGATCACGACGAAGAAATCATGCCAGTCGCGCAGCGCATCAAGCGATGATGTCGGCAAACTCAACCTCCCCCAGCCCCTTACTCGCTCAACGGTCTTTCCATCAGCCTTCCACGGCCCGCCGGACCGCACAATACCGTCGGGCTTGACGAGTCGTTCGCGATGGCCCATTGGTTAACAATGAAACCAATTGCCAGAGAGGCGGGCGATGGATCGGGTTTTGCCATTGAGCATTTCCTGCCCTTCCGGCTTTCGGTCCTGAGCAACCGGCTGACGCGGGCCGTGGCGCGCGTCTACTCGCGGCGCTTCCGCCTATCGGCGCCGGAATGGCGCACCTTGGCGGTGCTCGGCCGCTACGGCGCGATGAGCGCCAACAGCGTCGTCGACCGCACCGCGATGGACAAAGTGCGGGTGAGCCGCGCGGTGGCGCGTCTGACCACGGCGGGACATATCACCCGCCACACCGACCCGGCCGACCGCCGGCGCGCCATTCTCGACCTGACGCCGCAAGGCACCAATATTTATCAACAGATCGTGCCGCTGGTGCGCGCGGTCGAGGACGACATCATGCAGACCCTGAGCGCGGAGGAACGCCATACGCTCGAACGCGTTTTCACCAAGCTCGAGGCGCGCAGCGCCGCCATGCCGCAAGCCGAAACCGCGGAATACTGATCCCGGCCTTGGGATGAAACCGGCGGGCGCGCTTGCGGGCATTCCGCCTCATGCTATAACCCTCTCTCGGAACAAGGAATTTCGTGGAGTTTCGGCTTGGCTGGCGCGACCATTCTGGTCCTGAACGGGCCCAATCTTAATCTGCTCGGCGTCCGCGAGCCGGCGACGTATGGGCGCGACACGCTGGCCGACATCGAGGAGGCCTGTCTCGAGCGCGCCGCCGTGCTCGACCTCACGGTCGATTTCCGCCAATCGAACCACGAAGGCCAGCTGGTCGAATGGATCCAGGAGGCGCGCGAGAACGCCGACGGCATCATCATCAACCCGGCCGGCTACACGACCACGTCGGTCGCGCTGCTCGACGCGCTCAAGGCGGTGGAGTTGCCGGTGATCGAGGTCCATATCTCGAACATCCATCGCCGCGAGCAGTTCCGCCACAATTCGCTCGTGAGCCAGGCGGCGCGCGGCGTCATCTGCGGCTTCGGCGCGCACGGCTATCTGCTGGCGCTCGACGCCATCGCCCGCATCGTCGAAGGCGAAAGCGGAGCCGAATAAACCACCATGACCAAGCACAACGATCCGATGGTGGACGGCGATCTCGTTCGCGCGCTTGCGGCGCTGCTGGAGGAGACCGGGCTTTCCGAGATCGAGATCGCCCAGGGCGACCGGCGCGTGCGCGTGGCGCGCAACGCGCACGCGGCCACGGCGGTGACGGTGTCGGTGCCGCCCGCTTCGTCCGGATCGGCCGCCGCGCCGCATGCCGACGCCGCCGGCGCGGTCAAGTCACCGATGGTCGGCACCGCCTATCTCGCGCCGCAGCCGGGCGCGGCGCATTTCGTCAAGGTCGGCGACAGCGTGCGCGAAGGCCAGGCGTTGCTGGTGATCGAAGCCATGAAAGTAATGAATCAGATCCACGCGCCCCGCGCGGGCCGCATCGCCGAAATCCTGGTCGCCGACGGCACGCCGGTCGAGTTCGGCCAGGTGCTGATGGTTCTGGAGTAGACTGACCCGCATGTTCGAGAAGGTGCTGATCGCCAACCGCGGCGAGATCGCTCTGCGCATCCAGCGCGCCTGCCGCGAGATGGGCATTCGCACCGTGGCGGTGCATTCAACGGCAGACGCCAACGCCATGCATGTGCGGCTGGCCGACGAGAGCGTCTGCATCGGCCCGCCGCCGGCGCGCGACAGTTACCTCAACCCCGCGGCGATTCTCTCGGCGGCCGCCATCACCGGCGCGGAGGCCATCCATCCCGGGCTGGGATTCCTTTCGGAGAATGCCGGGTTTGCGCAGATCGTCGCCGAGCACGGCCTGGTCTTCATCGGCCCGTCGGTCGAGCATATCCGAATGATGGGCGACAAGGTGGTGGCCAAGCAGGCCGCGACGGAGCTCGGCATCCCGGTGGTGCCCGGCTCGGCGGCGGTGATGGATATCGAGGCGGCGCGCCAAGCGGCGCAGATGGTGGGCTATCCCATCCTGATCAAAGCGGCGGGCGGCGGCGGCGGCCGCGGCATGCGCGTGGCGCCTGACGCCAAGACGCTGGAGGCGATGTTCCCCGTCGCCCAGGGCGAGGCCATGACCTTCTTCGGCAACGGCGCGCTCTATCTCGAACGTTTTCTGTCCCATCCACGGCACATCGAGGTGCAGATTCTGGGCGACGGCCAGGGCGGCGTGGTTCATCTCGGCGAGCGCGATTGCTCGCTCCAGAGAATGCACCAGAAGCTGGCCGAGGAATCGCCCTCGCCCGGCATCAACCAGGAAGCGCGCCAGCGCATCTGCCGCCTGGCATCCGAGACCATGCAGAAACTCGGCTACAAAAGCGCCGGCACGCTCGAATTCCTCTATCAGGACGGCGAGTTCTTCTTCATCGAAATGAACACGCGGCTCCAGGTCGAACACCCGATTTCCGAGGTGGTGAGCGGCATCGACATCGTGCGCGAGCAGATCCGCATCGCATCGGGCGCCAAGCTCGGCTACCGCCAGGAGGACATAACGCTCCAGGGCCACGCCATCGAATGCCGCATCAACGCCGAGAACCCCGAGAGCTTCACGCCCTCGCCCGGCGACATCCTGCGTTACCATGCGCCGGGCGGGCCGGGCGTGCGCGTCGACAGCGCGCTTTATCAGGGCTACACCGTGCCGCCTTATTACGACAGCCTGGTCGCCAAACTCATCATCCACGGCACCAGCCGCAATGAGTGCCTGATGCGGCTCAGGCGCGCGCTCGAGGAATTCGTCATCACCGGCATCGAGACGACCATTCCGCTGCATCAGAAGCTGGTGATTGCGCCTGATTTCATCAACGGCGCCTATGACATCGGCTGGTTCGAACGGACCTTCGACCGGCGGGCTTAGACCGATCGTCCCGCCGTCCGCGGGGCGTGACGCGGCGGTGGAAATTCATTCTAATCGGCGGCGATGGCCAATCTCACCCCCGATATTCTGTTGCGCGCCTATGCCGCCGGCATATTCCCGATGGCGGAATCGGCCGAGGATCCGGAGCTGTTCTGGGTCGATCCCGAGCGCCGCGGCGTGCTGCCGCTCGACAAATTCCACCTGCCGCGGCGGCTGGCCCGGACATTGCGGCGGGAGACCTTCGCGTTCAAAATCGACGGCGATTTCGAAGGCGTGATCCGCGGTTGCGCCGAGGCCGCGCCCGACCGTCCGCAAACCTGGATCAACCGCGAGATCGTCGCGCTCTATTCCGAGTTGCACCGGAACGGCCACGCGCACAGCGTCGAGGCCTGGCGCCAGGGCCGGCTCGCCGGCGGTCTTTACGGCGTGGCGCTCGGCGGCGCGTTTTTCGGCGAAAGCATGTTTTCGCGCGAAACCGACGCCAGCAAGGCGGCGTTGGCGGTTCTCGTCGCGCTGCTGCGCTCGGGCGGATACAAGCTGCTCGACGTGCAGTTCGTCACCGAGCATCTGCGGCGTTTCGGCGCGATCGAGATCCCGCGCGCGCGCTATCACCGTATCCTGGGCGAGGCGATAAAAGCGCCGGCCTACTTTCCCGACGCGCCGCCCGGCGGCGCGGATGTGGCCGGAATCCTGCAGTCGAGCACGTTGACGTCGTAGATCGGGTCTTCGAGCGCCGAGATCGCCGGCGAAGAGGCGAACATCCAGCCGCTGAAGACGCGATTGGTTTGGTCGGTCGCGCCGTTGGGCCGGGTTTCGTCGATCTCGAGGAAAGCCGTGGTCTCGGGCGTCTCCTCGGGCGGGTGCTTGAAACAGGCGCGCACGGTGATCACCAGCGTGCCGAAACGCACCGGCTTGTCGATCGGCGCGTCGAACTTCGAGACCCGCGCCGTGGTCTTGTCGAGACCCTGCAGCACCGCCGCACTTCCTTGCAGCAGATCTGAAGTGCTCGTTCCGGTTCCAGGCGCAGGAGCAGTCACCGGCGCGCTTCCGGCTCCCTGGGCATGCGACGAACCCGCGGCCGCAAGCAACGTCATCAGGCCCAGAACGGCAACCCGTCTCACGCCTTGTCCTTCTTGCCCTTGTACGGATTGGCCAAGCCCTCGCCCAGCTCGCGCAACACCTTGCGGAATTGCGCCTCGTCGCAACCCATCAGCACCGCGTCTTCCAGCGCGTCCTGCGCCAATTCGCGGATCTCCTCGAGGTTCTCGTTCAACACCTTGATCTTGTCGAGGCAGGAGACCGGCTCTCCCGCGGGCGTCAGCCAGGTGGGCAGTTTGAGTTTGCTCATACGGCTTTCTCCGCCGGCTTTTCCGCGGCGAAGCGCAGCCGCACGTAATCGACCGACCAGATTCCATCCTTGAAGAGAACCGGCCGCAGGCTTTCCTCGACGTCGCTCTTGAAATCCGGACGTTGGGATTCCGGCAACAGCGCCAACAGGCTTTCCGCGAAGGTGTCGAGCCAATCGCCCAGCCGACCCGGCAATTCGGTCGGACGCGGAAACAACACGATCGAGACGATCTTGAATCCCCGCGCCGCGAGCTTGGCGCGATATTCATCGGGCGAAGGAAAATACCAGGGAATCGCGGGCCTGCCCTCGATGCCGCGCCGCTTCAGGGCGTCCAGCATGGCACCGGCGACATGAGCCACGTTGCCCGCCCCGCCGCATTCGGCGACGAAACGTCCGCCCGGCTTCAAGGCACGCCATACCCCGCCGATCACCGCGTCGGGATCGCGCATCCAGTGCAGCGCCGCGTTCGAGAACACGGCATCGAATTCGCGCTCGAAGGTCAGCCGATTGCCGTCGAGCCTGCGGGCATCGAGGCCGCGCGCCTTGGCGGCCGCGATCTGCTCGGCGCTGGCATCGACGCCCACCACAGCGGCGGTCTCGGCCAGGACGGCGGTCAGCGTTCCGTCGCCGCAGCCGAGATCGAGGATGCGTTCGCCCGGCTTGGCGGCGAGCAAATCCAGCACGCCCAGGCCCAATGCCGGAACGAAGGCGGCGTTGCGGCGGTAGCGTACGGGATCCCAGCGCTGTTCGATTTTCGGCGCGCCGGGGGCGAACCCGGTCATGGCTTCGCGGGCGCCGGCGTGGGCATAGGCGCGGGGGCAGGCTGCGAATTGTCGTCGCCGCCCTTCTTTTGCTGCGCCTGGCCATAGATCACTTGGCCGATCAAAGATTCGAGACTCATGCCCGAACTGGTGTGGATGATGCGGCCGCCCGGCGGGATGGTCTGGTCGTCGTTGCCAGGCTCGATCGAAAGAAATTTATCGCCCAGCAGCCCGGACGACGAGATGGTGGCGACCGAATCCACCGGCAGCTTGATCGCCGGGTCCATGCTGATGGTGAGGGTGGCGAAGAAGGTCTTGGGATCGAGCGTCTGCGAGATGATGGAACCGACCTTGATGCCGCTGATCTTGACGTCGCCGCCGTCGCGCAAACCGTCGACCTTGTCGAATTGCGCGGTGAGCGTATAGCCGCCCACCGCATGCACCTGGGTGGTGGTATAGGCGAAGAACAGGAAGACGGCGGCGACCACCAGGACGACGGCGCCCATGACGGTTTCGACGGCGTTGCGGTTCATGGCTGTTCTGCTCCTTTGGCGTGGCGCGAGAGGTTCATTCCGGCTTCCACGGCTCGTAATCGCCGCTGGCGCTCTGGCGCTGCCCGCCCTCGATCAGCGACCCCGGCGGATGATAGGCCGCGGGCGTACCGGTCAGATTCGGCTGGTGCTCTTTCTGCCAGGGATATTCGAGGCGGCCCGCGTCCTTCGGCAAGACATCCACGGTGTGATGCAGCCAGGCGTGAAATTCCGGCGGAACGCGCGAGGCCTCGACCTCGCCGTTGTACATCACCCAGCGGCGCTCGCGGCTGTCCATCCCGCCGCCGCGCTTCAATTCACGCCGGCTACGCTCGCGGTAATAGCGGTTGCCGAATTGATCGGCGCCGGCGAACTCGCCCTTGAGCCAGGTATAGAGCAGGGTGCCGATGTTCATGCGCGGTGGGGCAAAGACGCGCCCGGGTGTCAGTGACGAATTGAGCCGGACTATGGCACCGCCCACCAGCCCCGTCCAGACGGCAGGCGGCCGTGGGCCGGGCGTGGGCCGACCCATGCTTGACGCCTCAGCGGCGGCGTGGCTCAATTCGCGGCCATTTCCAAAGCAAAACGGACGACAACCTGGGGGCGCAGCCGGCATGTCGCGCATGCTGATCAAGTCGGGGACCGTCGTCACCATGGACCCGGCCATCCCCGACATGAAGAAGGGCGATGTGCTGATCGAGAACGGGCGCATCCTCGATGTGGCGCCCGCGATCGAGGCCTCCGACGCCGAGATCGTCGACGCGACCAACGCCATCGTCCTGCCCGGTTTCGTCAACGCCCATATCCATACCTGGCAGAGCGGCCTCAAGGGCGTGGCCGCGGATTGGGCGGCTCATGAATACCTGCACAACATGCATGCGCGCATCGCCCCCGCTTTCACGCCCGGGGATATCTTCACCGCCAATCTGGTGGGCGCGCTCACGCAGCTCAATTCCGGCGTCACCACCATGGTCGATTGGTGCCACAACAACCCGACCCCGGCGCATAGCGATGCCGCGATCGAGGGCCTGGCCGAATCCGGCATTCGCGCCGTGTTCATGCACGGCTCGCCCAAGCCCGATCCCAAGCCCGGGCAGAAGCATTTCAGCGAGATCCCGCATCCGCGCTCCGAGATCGAGCGTCTGCTGCGCGGGCGTTTCGCCTCCCGCGACGGGCTATTGTCGCTGGGCATGGCGATCCTGGGTCCCCATTACGCCACTTATGAGGTGGCGGCGGCCGATTTCGGCCTGGCGCGGGAGATGGATTTGCTTTGCAGCATGCATGTCGGCGGCGGCAAGCCGAAGACGCCGGGCGGTTTCGAGCATCTCGCCGCGGATGGCCTGATCGGCGGCCGCATCAATATCGTGCACGGCAACAATCTCGGCATGGATGTGCTGCGCGTGCTGGTCGACGACGGGGCCACCGTGACCGTGACGCCCGAATGCGAGCTGCAGATGGGGTTCGGACATCCGGTGACCGGCAAGCTGCGCGCGCTCGCCTCTTTGCCCTCGATCGGCTCCGACGTCGAAAGCGGCATGGGCAGCGACATGTTCACCAACATGCGCATGGCGCTGCAGTACCAGCGCGCGCTCGACAACCAGCCGATCGTCGACCGCACCGGCGCCGCGCCCGAGCACGTCTCGATCCCGGCGCGCGAGGCTCTCGAATGGGCTACCATCAACGGCGCCAAGATGGCGGGGCTGGACTCCGTCACCGGCTCGCTGACGCCGGGCAAGCAAGCCGACATCGTTTTGCTGCGCGCCGACGATCTCAACCTCACGCCGGTCAACGACCCGGTGCATTCGATCGTGTTTCACGCCGCGACGTCCAACGTCGATGCGGTGTTTGTCGCCGGCCGGGCGATGAAGCGGGCGGGAAAGCTGCTCTATCCGGAGCTTGCCCGGCGCAAGGCCGAGCTTACGGCCAGCGGACACCGCATCCTGGCGCAGGCCGGATTAATGCATTAATGTTCCGCGCAACAAAAGAGAGGGAGGATCTATCCATGACTATCATCAGTCGCCGCTGGGGCTTGGCGGTGATCGGCTGGGCTGTCGCCGCCATCGCGGCCGTGGCATTGCCCGCGGTTTCGCTGGCCGCCGACCCGATCCGCATTGGCCTGAGCATGTCCTTGACCGGCGGCCTCGCCGCCGGCGGCAAGCCGTCGCTGCTGGCGATGCAGATGTGGCAGGACGACGTCAACGCCAAGGGCGGCTTGTTGGGCCGGCAGGTGCAACTGGTCTATTACGACGATCAGAGCACGCCCTCGAACGTGCCGGCGATCTACACCAAGCTGTTGGACGTGGACAAGGTCGACCTGGTGGTCTCGGCATACGCCACCAATCAGATCGCGCCGGCCATGCCGATCGTCATGCAGCACAACATGGTGTTCATGGCGCTGTTCGGCACCGCGGTGAACGCCAGCTTCAACTACGACAAATATTTCCAGATCCTGCCCAATGGCGAAAACACCGCCATCGGCCCGTCCTATGGCTTCTTCCAACTCGCCATGAGCATGAACCCGAAGCCCAAGACCGTGGCGCTGGTGGCGGCCAACGCCGAATTCGCGCAGAACGTGATCAACGGCGCCCGCGACGTGGCGAAGCAGGCCGGGTTGCAAATCGTCTATGACCAGAGCTATCCGCCCAACACGACCGATTTCTCGCCGATCATCCACGCCATCCAGGCCACCAAGCCGGATGTCATCTATGTCGCCTCCTACCCGCCCGAATCGGTGGGCATCGTGCGCGCGGCCAACGAGTCGGGGCTTAAAGCGCGGATGTTCGGCGGCGGCATGATCGGCATCGCCTTTACGCCGATCAAGCAGCAACTCGGGCCGCTGTTGAACGGCATCGTCGCCTATGACGTCTACGTGCCGGAGCCGACGATGAAATTCCCGGGCACCGAGGATTTCCTCAAGCGCTATCAGGCCAAGGCGCCGGCCGAGGGCGTCGATCCGCTGGGCTATTACCTGCCGCCCTTCGCCTATGCCGAGATGCAGATCCTGGGCGATGCGATCACCCATGTCGGCAGCCTCGACCAGGACAAGATCGCGCAATACATCCACGCCAACACCTTCAAAACGGTGGTCGGCGACGTGAAGTTCGCCTCCAACGGCGAATGGGCCAAGGGGCGCATCCTGTTCGTCCAGTACCAGGGGGTCAAAGGCAACGACATCGACCAGTTCCGCCGGGCGGGCACGCAGGTGATCCTCTACCCGCCGGAATTCAAGTCGGGCACCTTCCGCTACCCCTACGACGCCAAAAAGGCGGCGGGGCAATAACCCCAATCCGGTCTCTCAAGCGGGCCGCGGCGATCCTCGCCGCGGCCCTTTGCTTTGTGACAGTCGAAGATCCTGGAACGCGGCGTTATCCACCGGATTGCCCACATTTCCAGCGCGATTAATGCTTGCAAATACGATAAAAACTATATATCGCAATAAAATCTATCCACACCCACAAAATCTGGTTGAACTCCTGTAAGAGTTCTGTCAACTTTAGTGGTCTGCGCATTAGGTAGACACAAGATGTGGTGTCCCGCCCGATACGCGGGTTAGTCGGGGGGAATGTAGATGCGCATAGAACGTCGTTTTACGACTGCCGGTAAAGATTCCTACCAAGGCATCGCCTTCAAATCAGCCACCAGCGAGATTCGCAACCCGGACGGGTCGCGAGTCTTCTATCTGCCGGATATCGATGTGCCGGCCGATTGGAGCCAGGTCGCCTGCGATATCCTGGCGCAGAAATATTTTCGCAAGGCCGGCGTGCCGGCAAAGTTGAAGGCCGTCGAGGAAAAAGGCGTTCCCTCCTGGCTGTGGCGCAAAGTGCCGGACGAGAAGGCGCTGGAGAAACTGCCGACGGCGGAGCGTACCGAGTCGGAGCGCAGCGCCAAGCAGGTATTCCACCGGCTGGCGGGAACCTGGACCTATTGGGGCTGGAAGGGCGGCTATTTCGACGCCGAATCGGACGCCCGCGCCTATTACGACGAAATGTGCTTCATGCTGTGCCGCCAGATGGCGGCGCCCAATTCGCCGCAATGGTTCAACACCGGCATGTATTGGGCCTACGGCATCGACGGCCCGGCGCAGGGCCACTACTACGTCGACTTCAAGACCGGCGAGCTGGTGGCGTCGAAGAGCGCCTATGAGCATCCGCAGCCGCATGCCTGCTTCATCCAGTCGGTCGCGGACGATCTCGTCAACGAGGGCGGGATCATGGATTTGTGGGTGCGCGAAGCGCGCCTGTTCAAATACGGTTCGGGCACCGGCTCGAATTTTTCCAAGCTGCGCGGCGACGGCGAGAAGCTGTCGGGCGGCGGCAAGTCGTCCGGCCTGATGAGCTTCCTCAAGATCGGCGACCGCGCGGCGGGTGCGATCAAGTCCGGCGGCACCACGCGGCGCGCCGCCAAGATGGTCACGGTCGACATCGACCATCCCGACATCGAGACCTACATCGACTGGAAAGTGGTCGAGGAGCAGAAGGTCGCGGCGTTGGTTTCAGGCTCGAAGCTCGCGCAAAAACACCTCAATCTCATCATGGCCGCCTGCAACGGACCCGAGGCCCAGGCCTTGGGCGACAACCGCCATGATCCCAAGCGCAACATGACGCTGAGACGCGAGATCAAGGCCGCGCGCGCGGTCATGATTCCCGAGAACTACGTCCAGCGCGTCATCCAATTCGCCCAGCAGGGCTTCACCAAGATCGACTTCAAGACCTACGACACCGATTGGGACAGCGAGGCCTATCTCACCGTCTCGGGCCAGAATTCCAACAATTCGGTGCGCGTCACCAACGACTTCCTCGAGCGCGTGCTGAAGGGCGGCAAGTGGGACTTGATCCGCCGCATCGACGGCAAGGTTCACAAATCGCTCGAGGCGCGCGATTTGTGGGAGAAGATCGCCGAGGCCGCCTGGGCCAGCGCCGATCCCGGCCTGCAATACGACACCACCATCAACGAATGGCACACCTGCCCGGCGAGCGGGCGCATCAACGCGTCCAACCCGTGCTCGGAATACATGTTCCTCGACGACACGGCGTGCAACCTTGCCTCGCTCAACCTCATGACCTTCCGCCGCGAGGGCGGACATTTCGACACCCCCGCCTTCGAACACGCGGTGCGGTTGTGGACCGTGGCGCTCGAGATTTCGGTGCTGATGGCGCAATTCCCCTCGAAGGAGATCGCCAGGCTCAGCTACGAGTTCCGGACATTGGGGCTGGGCTACGCCAATATCGGCGGGCTTCTGATGGCCGCGGGCCTGTCCTATGACAGCGACCAGGGCCGCGCGCTGTGCGCCGCGATCACCGCAGTGATGACCGGCGTTTCCTATGCCACTTCAGCCGAGATGGCGGGCGAATTGGGCGCCTTCCCCGGCTATAGCAAAAACCGCGACGCCATGTTGCGCGTCATCCGCAACCACCGCCGCGCCGCGCATGGCGAGCGCGTCGGTTACGAGGGCCTGTCGGTGCCGCCGGTGCCGCTGGACGCGGTCAACTGCCCCGACCGCGGCCTGATCCAGGCCGCGCGCCAGGCCTGGGACGCGGCGCTGATGCTCGGCGAACTGCACGGCTACCGTAACGCCCAATCGACGGTCATCGCCCCCACCGGAACCATCGGCCTGGTGATGGATTGCGACACCACCGGCATCGAGCCGGATTTCGCGCTGGTGAAATTCAAGAAGCTCGCCGGCGGCGGTTATTTCCGCATCATCAACCGCGTCGTGCCCGAGGCGCTCGCCAAGCTCGGTTATCCGCAAAAGGAAATCGAGGCAATGACGCTCTATGCCGTGGGTCACGGCACGCTCAAGGGCTCGTCCGCCATCGGCCACAAGGAGTTGAAGGCCAAGGGCTTCACCGAAAGCGCGCTCGAGGCGTTGGAAAGCCAGCTCGCCACCGCCTTCGACATCAAATTCGCCTTCAACAAGTGGACCCTGGGCGAAGAGTTCTGCAAGGCGGCGTTCGGCTTCAGCGACGCGCAGATGAACGAGGTGTCGTTCGACATGCTCGCGGCGCTGGGCTTCACCAAGGCCGAGATCGATGCCGCCAATACCTATTGCTGCGGCGCCATGACGCTCGAAGGCGCGCCCTTCATCAAGGGCGAGCATCTGTCGGTGTTCGATTGCGCCAATCCGTGCGGCCGCATCGGCAAGCGCTCGCTGTCGGTCGACAGCCACATCCGCATGATGGCGGCGGCCCAGCCCTTCATCTCGGGCGCGATCTCCAAGACCATCAACATGCCCAATTCCGCCACCGTCGAGCAGTGCAAGGACGCCTATATGAAGTCCTGGCGGCTGGGGTTGAAGGCCAATGCGCTTTATCGCGACGGCTCGAAGCTGTCGCAGCCGCTGCAATCGATGCTGATCGATGACGAGGATAACGACGACGCAATCGCCGACCTCGCCGCGAAGAATGCGGCCGAACGCGCGCCCATCCTCGCCGAACGCATCGTCGAACGGGTGGTCGAGCGGGTGGTGCGCGAGCGTTCGCGCCTGCCGCAGCGTCGCAAGGGCTACACCCAGAAGGCCACGGTCGGAGGCCACAAGGTCTATCTCCGCACCGGCGAATACGAGGACGGCCGCCTGGCCGAGGTGTTCATCGACATGCACAAGGAAGGTTCGGCCTTCCGCTCGCTGATGAACAACTTCGCCATCGCCATCTCGATCGGCCTGCAATACGGCGTGCCGCTGGAAGAGTTCGTCGAGGCTTTCACCTTCACCCGCTTCGATCCGGCCGGCATGGTCGAAGGAAACGACGCCATCAAGATGGCGACCTCGATCCTCGACTACCTTTTCCGCGAGCTCGCCATCTCCTATCTCGATCGCAACGACCTGGCGCATGTCCAGCCGGCCGATCTCATGCCCGACACGCTGGGCAAGGGCGCGGCGGAATCGAATCTGCCGGAAGGGCCCAAACCCGACATGGCAGCCGTCATGCAACGTGTCGCTTCGAACGGCTATATGCGCAAGAAGTTGACCGTGTTCCAGGGCGGCGTCGGACAGACCCAGGCAAGCGCGCGCGCGCCGGCGCTGGAGATGGCCGGCGGCGGCAACGTGGCGGTGGCGACCAACCTTGCCGCCGAGCTCCACGCCACGACATCCCTGACGCCGCCCGACAGCCGGATCGAGCAGATCAAGGCGGCGCGGATGAAAGGATATGAGGGCGACAGTTGCGGCGAATGCGGCAACTTCACCCTGGTACGGAACGGCACCTGCCTCAAATGCGATACCTGCGGCGGCACCAGCGGCTGTAGTTGATCGCAACGCGGGACCCCGGCTACAGCCTCCCGGCCGGCACCGTGACTGAGGCAGAAATTGGGGGGGCACGGTGTGAGCCGTGCCCCCTCTTTTTTCGCCCGCTTGTCCGCTCTTTTCGTGCAAGCTGACCCATGCTCGTTCACCGCCGCGAATTCCGCATCGAATGGGGACAATGCGATCCCGCCGGGATCGTGTTTTATCCCCAATTCTTCGTCATCTTCGACGTCAGCACGGCGCAGCTGTTCGAGCGCACCGGGCTTTCCGGATCGGCGATCCGCAAGAAATACGGCATCATCGGCTTTCCGCTGGTCGAGTGCGGCGCCACATTCCTCAGGCCCTGTCATTATGACGATGCGGTGACGGCCGAATGCGAGGTCGGCGAATGGGGCCGTTCGAGCTTCACCATCCGCCACCGTATCCTCAAGGGCGGCGAGCTGGCGGTCGACGGCTTCGAGAAACGCATCTGGGCCAAGCCCCATCCCGAACGGGCCGGCATCAAGCCCGAGCCGGTGCCGGACGAGATCCGGGCCCGTCTGTCCGGCCCGGCCAAGCCGTAGGACCGAAAATTCTCCGGCCGGTGCGGGGATAGTCCGCCCAGCGCCCGCCTAGAACTGTTACCCTTGCCTGAGGGCGAGGGGCCACGCGCAGTTGACTGAACCGGCCATCCTCGGATGGCCGGTTTTTTTATGTGGAATCAAGGCGCTGCTGTGCTGGAATCGACAGGTTGGAGACAAATAGTTATCCACAGGCGGCGGGAGGGGTTATGGCCGGGCGGATCGAGGCGCGCTTGAAGGAATTGAAGATCGAGTTGCCCAAGCCGGTGGCACCGCGCTGGAGCTATGTGCCGACGGTGCGCACCGGCGATTTGCTGTTCGTTTCCGGCCAGCTCTGCCATTGGCAGGGCGAAAACCGCTTCATCGGCAAGCTTGGCCGCGAGATCTCGCTCGAGGACGGCAAGCAGGCGGCGCGGCTGTGCGGCCTCAATTTGCTGACGCAGGTGAAGGCGGCGCTGGGCGAGGATCTCGACCGCGTGGTGCGCTGCGTCAAGCTGGTGGGCTTCGTCAATTCCACGCCCGATTTCACCGACCAGCCGCAGGTGGTGAACGGGTGCTCCGAGCTGATGGGCGAAGTGTTCGGCGATGCCGGCAAGCATGCGCGTTCGGCCGTGGGCATGGCGGCGCTGCCGGGCAATGTCGCGGTCGAAGTCGAGGCGGTATTCGAGGTGCGTTGACGATGGACGGCAGCGACCGGCTTTCGGTCAAGGTGGTCGAGCGGCTTTCCAAGATTCGCGCCGCGGATTGGGATGAATGCGCCGGATCGGACAATCCCTTTGTCAGCCACGCCTTCCTCGATGCGCTCGAGGAATCGAACTCGGCCTGCGCCGAAACCGGCTGGCTGCCGCAGCATCTCGCGCTTGAAGACGGCGACGGCAATCTCGTGGCCGTAGCGCCGATGTATTTGAAAAGCCACTCCTACGGCGAATACGTGTTCGACCACGGCTGGGCCGAGGCTTATGAACGCGCCGGCGGACGTTATTACCCCAAACTCCAGGTGGCGGTGCCGTTCACGCCGGTGACCGGCAACCGGCTGTTGATCCGCCCCGGCGCGCCGGCGGAAACCGGACGCCTCTTGGCGGCGGCGATGGTCGAGATCGCCAAGCGGGCGAAAGTCTCGTCGCTGCATGTGACCTTTCCGACCAAGGCGGAATACGAGCTGTTCGCCGCGGCGGGATTCCTGCAGCGCCTGGGACGGCAATTTCATTGGGAGAATCAGGGCTATAAGAGCTTCGACGATTTTCTCGGCGCGCTCAATGCGCGCAAGCGCAAACAAATAAAACGCGAGCGGCGCGAGGCCAATGACGGCGTCGCAATCGAGACGCTTACCGGCGCCGCGATCAAAGCCAGGCACTGGGATGCGTTCTTCCGCTTCTACACCTCGACCTCGGACAAGAAATGGGGCGCGGCCTATTTGACGCGCGAATTCTTCGACCTGCTGGGCCAACGCATGGGCGAACGCGTGGTGCTGGTGATGGCCAAGCAGGACGGGCGCTACGTCGCGGGCGCCTTGAACCTGATGGGTGGCGACACGCTTTACGGCCGCAATTGGGGCTGCGTCGGCGATTTTCCCTTCCTGCATTTCGAGGCGTGCTATTACCGCGCCATCGATTTCGCGATCGCGCGCGGCTTGAAACGCGTCGAGGCCGGGGCGCAGGGCTCGCACAAGATTCAGCGCGGTTATCTCCCCGCCCCGACCTACAGCGCGCATTGGATTCGCGACGCCGGCTTCGCCAACGCGGTCGAGGATTTCCTCAAGCGCGAGCGCCGCGCGGTCGCGCACGAGATGGACGAGCTCGAGCAAGTGCTCTCGCCCTTCAAGCGAGCCGAGGATGGACCCTAAGCTCCACCGCCGCTTTCTCCGCATCGCCGGCGGGGTTTCGCCGCAATTGCAGGCGGCGTTGCGGAAAGCAGGGCCGGTATGGTTTCCCGAGCGCGAGGACAGAGGAGTTACCGCCTTTCTCGCCCGCGCGGTGGTGGGCCAGCAGCTTTCGACCAAGGCGGCGCGCGCCATCTGGGGGCGGCTCGAAACCGCGGCGGCGGATAGCGAGCTGCACGACTTCTTTCACGCCGACAACGAGAGCGCGCTGCGCGGCTGCGGCCTGTCGCGCGCCAAGGTCAAGACGTTGCAGGGCATTCGCGCGGCGCATGAGGCGGGCGATCTCTCCGCCGTGGCGATCCGCGCCATGGTTCACCCGGAGCGCGCGGCTCACCTGACGCAAATCCACGGCGTCGGCCCTTGGACCTGCGACATGCTGGCGATCTTCTATTGCAAGGATCCTGATATCTGGCCCGACGGCGACAGCGCCGCGCGGCAGACGCTGAAACGCCTCGTCGGGAGGCGCAAGCCCGCCAAGGTCGCGGCGCTGTTCGCGCCGCACCGCTCCATCCTGGCTCTCTATATGTGGAAGATCGCCGACGCCGCGCTGTAGAACGGCCGCTTATTCGACGAATTCGTGCTTGGGCTCGTCCTGCTCGTCCTTGCCAGAAGAGCGCGGCTGCGGCGGCGGCGCCTCGATATAGGTGAAGGCGAGCTTGCCTTCGGCGACCTTGACCTGCACCACGCCGCCCTTGGCCAGCTTGCCGAACAACAATTCCTCGGCCAGCGGCTTCTTGATGTGCTCCTGGATGATGCGGGCGAGCGGCCGCGCGCCAAACAGCCGGTCATAGCCCTTTTCGGCCAGCCATTTGCGCGACTCGTCGGTCAGCTCGATGGTGACGTTGCGGTCGGCGAGCTGCTCCTCCAGTTGCAGGATGAACTTGTCGACCACGCGGCCGACCGTTTCAGGCGTCAGCGCCGCGAACGAGATCACTGCGTCGAGCCGGTTGCGGAACTCGGGCGTGAACAGGCGGTTGATCGCCTCTTCGTCGTCGCCGGTGCGCACGTCGCTGCCGAAACCGATCGCCGGCTTGGCCATGTCCATGGCGCCGGCATTGGTGGTCATGATCAGGATGACGTTGCGGAAATCGACCGATTTGCCGTTGTGGTCGGTGAGCTTGCCGTAATCCATCACCTGCAACAGGATGTTGAAGAGATCGGGATGCGCCTTCTCGATCTCGTCCAGCAGCAGCACGCAATGCGGATGCTGGTCGATCGCGTCGGTCAGCAAGCCGCCCTGGTCGAACCCCACATAGCCCGGCGGCGCGCCGATTAGGCGCGAAACCGTGTGGCGCTCCATGTATTCCGACATGTCGAAGCGCGTCAATTCGATGCCGAGGGTGCGGGCCAGCTGCCGCGCCACTTCGGTCTTGCCGACGCCGGTCGGGCCGGAGAACAGGTAGGAGCCGATCGGCTTGCCGGCCTCGCGCAAACCGGCGCGCGCGAGCTTGATCGCCGCGGCGAGCGCGTCGATCGCCTTGTCCTGGCCGAACACCATGGTCTTCAGGTCGCGGTCGAGATTCTTCAAGACCTCGCGGTCGTCGCGCGACACGCTCTTGGGCGGAATGCGCGCCATGGTCGCCACCACCGCCTCGACGTCCTTGGCGGTGACGGTCTTGCGGCGCTTCGATTCCGGCAGCAACATCTGCGAGGCGCCGACCTCGTCGATCACGTCGATCGCCTTGTCCGGCAACTTGCGGTCGCCGATATAGCGGTGCGACAGCTCGACCGCGGCGCGGATGGCGTCGGCGGTGTAGCGCACGTGGTGATGGCGCTCGTAATAGGGCTTCAAGCCGCGCAGGATCTTCACCGAATCCTCGACCGTCGGCTCGTTGACGTCGATCTTCTGGAAGCGGCGCACCAGCGCGCGGTCCTTCTCGAAATAATTCCGGTATTCCTTGTAGGTGGTCGAGCCGATGCAGCGGATCGCGCCCGAGGCGAGCGCGGGCTTCAACAGGTTCGACGCGTCCATCGCGCCGCCCGAGGTGGCGCCGGCACCGATCACGGTGTGGATCTCGTCGATGAACAGGATCGCGCCGGGCAGCGCCTCGAGCTCGGCGAGCACCGCTTTCAGCCGCTCCTCGAAATCGCCGCGATAGCGCGTGCCGGCCAGGAGCGCGCCCATGTCGAGGCCGTAGATGACGGCGTTCTGCAATACCTCGGGCACCTCGCGCTGCACGATGCGGCGCGCCAGGCCCTCGGCGATGGCGGTCTTGCCGACGCCGGGATCGCCGACGTAAAGCGGATTGTTCTTGGACCGGCGGCATAGAATCTGGATGGTGCGGTCGACCTCGGCCTCGCGGCCGATCAACGGGTCGATCTTGCCGTTGCGCGCCTTCTTGTTGAGATTGACGCAATAGGCGTCGAGCGCGTCGTGGGCGCGCTTCGGCGTCTTTTCGGCGCGCTGCGGCTCCTCGTCCTCCACGCCCTGGACGCGGCGGGTTTCGGAACGTCCCGGCGCCTTGGCGATGCCGTGAGAGATATAGTTCACCGCGTCGAAGCGCGTCATGTCCTGCTCCTGCAGGAAATAAACGGCGTGGCTTTCGCGCTCGGCGAACAAGGCCACCAGCACGTTGGCGCCGGTCACTTCCTCGCGGCCCGAGGATTGAACGTGGATCGCGGCGCGTTGCAACACGCGCTGGAAGCTGGCGGTCGGTTTGGCGTCTTCGACCTGGGCCGCCACCAGGTTGACCAGCTCGTTGTCGATGTAGTTGATCAGCTCGCGGCGCAGCTTCTCGATGTCGACCGTGCAGGCGCGCAGCACCGCCATCGCGTCCTGGTCCTCGGTCAGGGCCAGCAGCAGATGCTCGAGGGTCGCGTATTCGTGCCGGCGCTCATTGGCGAAAGCCAAGGCGCGGTGCAGGGTTTTTTCGAGGTTACGCGACAGCATGAACCTTCAATCCTTTTCCAAGGTGCATTGCAGCGGGTGCTGGTGCTGGCGGGCGAAATCCATCACCTGGGTCACCTTGGTCTCGGCGACCTCGTAGGTATAGACGCCGCAAATGCCGACGCCGCGGCGATGCACATGCAGCATGATGCGCGTCGCCTCGTCGCGGTTCTTGGCGAAGAAGCGCTCGAGGATGTGGACGACGAACTCCATCGGCGTGTAGTCGTCGTTGAGCATCAGGACTTTGTACATTGCGGGCTTCTTCGTCTTGGGCTTGGCCTTGACGATTACGCCCGTGGTCGGTCCTTCGCTGCCGTTGCGTTTCTCGATGTCGCTCATCACCGAATCCGTGGAACAACTCCGATTCCCCACCCCCCGAATTCACCAACCCAGACATGATATCATGATATGGGGTCGGCATCCTCCGGGGGAAGCCCTTTCCAAGCCGGTTTGGCCCATATCGGCCATGCGCCCAAGCCTAGGCCCGCCGGGTTAACGGAGTGCAAAACAAAAGACCCGGCCGAGCGGCCGGGTCTTTGATTCTCTGTACGGCCGGGAAACCGCGGCGTTACGCCGCGAGTTGCTTCGTCAATTTCGCCATCGTGGTCTCGAAGCAGTGCTCCAACGGCTGCGCGGCTTCCTTCGCCAGCGCCAGACTCCACTGCGACAGTTTGGCCGAACGATCGAGCATCATATCGATGCCGGTCTTGGCCAGGCCCGAATTGATCTCGATCACCTGGTCGAGAGTCTTGGCCTTGAGCAGACTCTTGGCGGCCTCGCCGGCGGTGTTCAGGGCGACTCGGGTGTAGCCCATGTATTCCTTTGCCAGCGCCTCGAAGCCCTCGCTCAGCGCGGCATTGGCCTTGAGCACGGCGTCGAGATGCTCGCGCGACAACTCGGCCAATTCCTCGTAGCCGGTTACCGTGCTCGAAATGACGGAACCTGTCTTGGCGCTCGCCGATTCGACCAGTGCCGGAACCGAGGGCTTTTTCGCCTTTGCAGCCATAATCATCTCCTAACCCAAATATTGCGATGCAGCACAAAAATATAGTTCCATTATTGGACTTATTCAAGGGCATTGTGCGCTGCAATCGTGCGGCTTAGCGGCGGTTTAGCCCCCGGCAGTGCAATCGGTGCCGAGTCGTAGCGCCGCGAATCGTTGATTTTGACTCAACGGCGGCGGACTAGGCGGCTTCAACATGAATTGTGGTCAATCAAGGCGGGAAAAACTGGACAAGGAATCAGCAAATTTCTAATCTTTTCCGGGCTTAGTCCTGTATTCCTGTGGCTGTGGTCGAATTGTGCGGGGGACCTGAATCGTGATGATGGCAGAAGCGCCGCTGGCACAAGTTTTTCGATTCGTTTTTCTTCGACTCGCTGCTCTGGCCTCCGCCGTCCTGATTCTGTTGCTCGCGCCGCTGCCTGCCGCCCAGGCGCGCTACTCCGTCCCGCATTTCTCGTCGATCGTGATCGACGCGCAGAGCGGGCAGATTCTGAACGAATACAACGCCGACCAGCCCACCTACCCCGCCTCGCTCACCAAGATGATGACGCTCTACCTGGTGTTCGAGGCGCTGGAACAAGGCCGCATTTCCCTCGACGAGCCCTTCACCGTCTCAGTGCACGCCGCGCGCCAGGCGCCGTCGAAGATCGACCTGATCCCGGGCGAAAAGGTCCGCGTTCAGGATCTCATCCTCGGCCTGATCACCAAATCGGCCAACGATGCGGCGGTCACGGTGGCCGAAAACCTCGCCGGCAGCGAATCCGCTTTCGCCGATCGCATGACGCAGAAGGCGCGGGCGCTGGGCATGACCAACACCGTCTTCCGTAACGCGTCGGGCCTGCCCAATCCCGGACAGAAGACCACGGCGCGCGACATCGCCAAGCTGGCGCTCGCCTTGTGGCGCGACTTCCCGAAAGAATACGGCTACTTCGCCACCGAGGAATTCACCTACCGCGACACCACTTATGAGACCCACAACCATCTCATGGAAGAATTCGAGGGGATGGATGGCATCAAGACCGGCTATATCCGCGCCGCCGGGTTCAACCTCGCCGCCTCGGCGGTGCGCAACGGCAAGCGCCTGATCGGCGTCATCATGGGCGGCAGTTCGGCCCATGGCCGCGATTTACAGATGGCGGAATTGCTCGAAACCAGCTTCGCCGGCAATCCCGTCAGCAACGATGCGCTGCGCACGGTCGCCGCCGATGACGGCTTGAGGGGCAGTGCCGAGGGCAGCGCGGCGCACACCATCGCCGCGCTCAACCCGGTGAGCCGCGCCGAGGCTTCGACGCCCCGGCAGACCGCGCACGGCAACCGGCCGCTGCGCCCGTCCCCATCGAGCACGGAATGGAGCATCCAACTGGGCGCGTTCTCGAGTTACGACGCCGCCCAGAACGCCGACACTGCGGCGCTGGCCAAGCTTGCCGCCGCAAAAGACAAGACCGCGCTGGTGCTGCCGCCCGCGCATAGCGACAAGCAGCCGGTTTTTCGCGCCCGCGTCGTCGGATTTACCGAGGCCGAGGCGCAGAAGGCCTGCCGCACGCTGCATCACGTGATGACCGGCAAGCAGAGGCTGTGCGCCGTGGTCCCGCCGCAGCCGGTTTCCCAGACCGCGCTGAAAATCGGCGCGCCTACCGCGGCGCCCGCGCCCGTCCAATCGGCCGCTCAGCCGCCCGCCGCGCCGGCAGCGGCTCAGCCCCCGGTCGCGCCGGCGCCCGCCCCCAGCGCGGGCACTTCCGAAGACGATTGATTCCTGAATCGCGCCGTTAGTCAGAAGCCGGGCGGCGGCGCGATGCCGCTGTTGCGGAGTTGCGCGGCCAATTCGGCCTTGAGCCGTTTCAGCGCGGCTTCATCCTTGGCCTCGACCCGCGCCACCAGCACGTCCTGGGTGTTGGAAGCGCGCAGCAGCCACCAGCCTTCCGCCGTCTTGACGCGCACACCGTCCACTTCCGAGACGTCGGTGCCCGCGCGCTTCAACCGCTCGCGCACTTCTTCCACGCTCTTGAACTTGCGGTCCGCGGCACAGGGAAAGCGCAGCTCGGGCGTGTTGACCACGTTGGGCATGCGGTCGCGAAGCGCCGCCAGGCTTTCCCCGCCGCCGGCCAGAATGGACAGCAGCCGAACCGCGGCGTAAAGCGCATCGTCATAGCCGTAATAACCGTCGGCGTAGAAGATATGGCCGCTCATCTCGCCGGCGAGCGGCGCCTTGATCTCGGCCATCTTCGCCTTGATGAGCGAATGTCCGGTCTTCCACATCAGGGGCTTTCCGCCCATGCGCGCGATCTCGTCGAACAGCGTCTGGCTCGCCTTGACGTCGGCGATGATGGTGGCGCCCGGCTGCTTGTCGATGATCTCGCGCGCCAGCACGATCATGAATTGGTCGCCCCACAGGATGCGGCCCTTGCCGTCGACCACGCCGATGCGGTCGCCGTCGCCGTCGAAGGCGATGCCGAGATCGCAGCCCTGCTTCAGGACGGTATCCTGCAGCTGTTTCATGTTTTCGGGCTCGGTCGGGTCTGGATGATGGGCGGGAAAGCGCCCGTCGATCGCCTCGTTGAGCAGGACATGGCGGCCGGGCAGCCGCCCGGTCAACAGCTTCATCGCCTCGCCGGCCGAGCCGTTGCCCGAATCCCAGGCGACGAACAGCGGGCGCTGGCCGCGGTAATCGGAAGCCAGCCGCGCGACGTAGGCTTCGAGCACGGCTTTTTCTTCGCTTTTGCCGCGCCCCGTGGGGAATTTTCCGGCAGCGGCGATCTTTCCCAGGCGCTGGATGTCGGCGCCGAAGAAGGACTTCTTGCCGAGCACCAGCTTGAAGCCGTTATGGTCGGGCGGATTGTGCGAACCCGTCACCATGATGCCGCCATCGACAGGCAACGTATGAGCGGCGAAATAGAGCATCGGCGTCGGACCCAGCCCCACGCGCGTGACGTCGATGCCGGCGCCGGTCAGGCCATCGACCAGCGCCGCCTCCATCATGGGCGATGACAACCGCCCGTCGCGGCCGACGACGACGCACTTGCCGCCGCTCTCGGCCAGCACGGCGGCAAAGCTCGAGCCGACGGCGCGCGCGTCGGCCTCGTGCAGCGTGCGGCCGACGATGCCGCGGATGTCGTATTCGCGCAGGATGGTGGGATCGAAAGAATGGCCGGAAGCCACGGATCCGTCTCAGCGATAGGCTTGCAGGATTTTCTTGACCGCCGGCGCCATGTCCTTGCGGTCGAGCGCGAAGGCGACGTTGGCTTCGAAGAACCCGGCCTTGTCGCCGCAATCGAAGCGCTTGCCTTCGAAGCGCAGCCCGTGAAACGGCCGCTTGGCCTTGATGAGCCCGGAGAGCGCGTCGGTCAATTGGATCTCGCCGCCCGCGCCCTTGCCGAGATGCGACAGATGCTCGAACACCAGCGGCTCGAGGATGTAGCGGCCGATGATGCTGAGGGTCGACGGCGCCTTGGCCGGCTCGGGTTTTTCGACCACGCCCTTGACCGAAACCAACTTGCCGTCGTCCTTGGCGATATCGAGCACGCCATAGCGGTTGGTGTGCTCGCGCGGCACCTCTTCCACCGCCACGATATTGCCGCCGGTCTTGGCATAGGCCGTCACCATCTGCTTGAGACAGGGCCGTTCGGATAAAATCAAGTCGTCGGCCAGCAGCACGGCGAAGGGCTCGTCGCCGATCAGATGCCGCGCGCACAACACGGCGTGGCCCAGCCCCAGCGGCTTTTGCTGGCGGGTGAAGGTGATCTGGCCGGGCTCGGTCATCCAGGAATTGACCTCGCGGATCTGCGCGTCCTTGCCGCGCTCGCGCATCGTGGTCTCGAGCTCATAGGAAAGGTCGAAATGATCCTCGATCGCCGATTTGGAACGGCCGGTGACGAAGATGAACTGCTCGATGCCGGCCGCGCGCGCCTCTTCCACCGCATATTGGATCAGCGGCTTGTCGACGACCGGAAGCATCTCCTTGGGCATGGCCTTGGTGGCGGGAAGGAATCGGGTGCCGAGGCCACCGACCGGGAAAACCGCTTTGCGAATGCGCTGAATCATGGCCGGTTTGTATACTGCTTCCGCCGCCTAATCCATATGCCAATCGGCTCGCGAATCGCGATCTTTAACAGTCACGGACGGCATGCTAAAAACCGCGCAACAGCGTGCATAACGCTGGTTAAGCATGGGGGACACGATGATCCGATCCATTATCCGTCTGGCTTTCGCCGCCGCCTTGCTGGTCGTCGCCGGCAATCAAGCCAATGCCGACAGCAAGCAAGTGGCGCGCGGCAAGTATCTGGTGACGCTGGGCAGCTGCACCGATTGCCATACCCCCGGAAATTTCTTCGGCAAGCCGGACATGGCGCGCTATCTCGGCGGTTCGGATGTGGGCTTCGACGCGCCGGGGCTTGGCGTGTTCGTCGGTCCCAACCTGACCCCGGACAAGGAGACGGGCCTCGGCAACTGGAGCGCGCGGCAGATCGTCACCGCGCTCAAGACCGGGGTCCTGCCCGACGGGCGGCAGCTCGTGCCGATCATGCCGTGGATGGCCTACGCCAATCTGACCAACAGCGACGCCTATGCGATCGCGGCCTATCTCAAGAGCCTGAAGCCGGTCAAGAACCAGGTTCCCGGACCTTTTGGCCCGAGCGAGAAGCCGACCGTGTTCGTGATGACGATCGTGCCCGGCTCGGGCATGCCGCCGCCGCCCGCGACGCCGGCGCAGGGCCAGCAGAAATAGCGCTCAATCGCCCAGCAATAATTCCTTGGCGTTGTTGAGCTTGGCGGCAAGATAGGTCGAACCGCCGTGGTCGGGATGCAGTTTCATCATGAGCTGGCGGTGCGCCTCCTTGATCGCAATCGCCGAGGCGCCGGGCGCGAGACCCAAGATCGCATAGGCCTCGTCGCGCGTCATAGCGTCGGATGATCCGGCGCGCGTCTCGCCGCCGCCCGCCTTGGCCCGCCAATCCGGCTCGAGCCGGTCGAGATAGGCTTCGAGCAGCCGCGCCGCATCCGCGTCCTCGATGCGGCATTGGCGCCACAACGCAATAAGCTCGCGCTCGTCCAACTCGTCGAGGCGCCGTCCCGCATAGGGGCCACGCTTCACCGTGCCGCTCATCTCGCCGGTGCCGTGATCGAGGCGCATCGAGACCATGTCGGTCTCGACCTTCGAACTGCGTCCCGGCGCGAAACCCGAGGGGCCGCCGCTGTGGCGCCACTGCGTCCACACCCGGAAGCCGATCGGCGCCAGGCTGCCCGCCGCGACCAGCGCCGGCAGCAGTCTTTCGCTGAGCAGCAGAAGCACCAGCGCCGCCCCCGCCCCGGTCACGGCGAGACCGGCCAGAAACCAGGTTATGAAACGTCCAAGCTTGGCCGGATCGGCGGCGACGAAGGCGCGCGCCAGCAACAACAGCGCCACCAGCAGCCCGATGCCGAGAATGAGATAGATCATTCGCCGCCGCCAAGCCTGCGCGCCAGCAGCAGCGCCGGCCCGCCGGCCGACTTGCCGTAATTCGCCAGCGCCTTGCGCCCGCCGGCCGCGTAAGAAGCGACCGCACCCAGCAGCGCCTTGAGTTCCTCGGCGCTCGAGGCATTGAAGGGACAATAGGCGCCATGCGACAGCCGGGCGATTTCCTTGAAACAGCTGGCGGCGGTCGAGTCCTGGCCCTCGTGAAAGACGAAGACCGGCACATTCAAGAGACCCAGTTCACCGGCGAGGCCGGTGAGGATGTCGGGATTTTCCTCCATCGCGTCGCCGACGAAGACCAGGGCATCGAGCCTGCCGGCGCGCGCCGCCTTGATGCCGTGGCGCAAGACGCGCTCGATCTGGGTCTCGCCGCCCAGGCAGGACACGGCGCGCATCGCGTTGTGCAATTCCGCGGCATTCGACAGCCAGCGGCTCGACTTGCATTCCTTGAAGCCGCGATAGAAGACGAGTTGCACCTCGATCCCGCCGAGCGCAGAAGTAGCCTCGAACATCTCGCCCTGAATGCGGCAGGCGCGATCCCAGCTCGGCTCGCGCGAAGCGGTCGCGTCCATGGCGAAGACCAGCCGTCCCCGTCCCGAAGCGGCGCGCACCGGCAGATTCTCGATCTTGCGCAGGAACGCTTCCACATCCGCCGATTTGCCGGCGGCGGGAAGCTTGTCACGGGAACTCGTCATGGGCGGCCGCGCTCCTCGATCCTGCGGATTATATGGGGCGGCGGCACCCGCGGAGTCCAGCCCGGCCTCGGCTCACGACTCCGCGAGCCGCCTAACCGAAGGTTGCCCCTCGACCGCTTTCGCCCTAAACAAGCTCTCCCGTTTCCGCACCCCGACGAGGGCGCTTGTTCCACGATTTCTTCCATACAATCCATCAATATGTCGGCGAATACGGCTACGCCGCCATCATGCTCGGCTTGCTATTGGAGCATTTCGGCCTGCCGTTGCCGGGCGAGACCCTGCTCATTACCGGCGCGGTGCTGGCATCGCACGGCACGCTCGACATCTGGCTGCTGTTGCCGTTGGCCTGGGCGGCGGCGGTAACCGGCAACACCGTCGGTTTTCTCATCGGCCGCACCGGCGGTCAGCCTCTGTTGGTCAAATACGGCAATCGCTTCGGCATCACCCGCAAGCGCCTGCTCAAGGTCGAGGGCTTCGTAGAGCGTTACGGCGTGATCGTCATCATCTTCGCGCGCTTCATCGTGGTGGCGCGCCAGTTGAGCGGCATCGCCGCCGGCAGCCTCAACATGCATTGGCTGCGCTTCACCATCGGCAACGCCGTCGGCGCGGCGCTGTGGGTGGGATTCTGGGGAGCCCTCGCCTATTGGCTCGGCAAGGGCATATTTCAATACCTGGCCGAACTCGAGATCATGGAGCCGGCGCTGCTGATTGCCAGCGGTGTCGCCCTCGCCGCCGGAATTCTCTACGTGATCTGGTTCGGACGCCCCCGGGGCCGTGCCGACCGCTAGCCGCGCGCGCGCGTCGCGGCCCGTATCTGGCCGATGGTTTGCTTGGAGGTGATGGCCTCGGGATCGACCTTGAGGTCGAGCACCGCCGGGCCGGCGAAGGCACGGGCGCGCTCATAGGCGGCGGGGAAATCCTCGGTGCGTTCGACCGTCTCGCCATAGCCGCCATAGGCCTTGGCCAGAGCGGCGAAATCGGGATTGTGGAGTTCGGTGCCGAAGACACGGCCGGGATAATGCATCTCCTGATGCATCCGGATGGTGCCGTACATGCCGTTGTTGACGATCAGGGTCACGAAAGCGAGGCGATACTTCGCCGCCGTGGCCAGTTCCTGACCGGTCATCAGGAAATCGCCGTCACCGCAGAAGCACACCACCGCGCGTTCGGGAAACATGAGCTTCGCCGCGACCGCCGCCGGGAATCCATAGCCCATCGAGCCGCTGGTCGGAGCGAGCTGGGTGCCAAAACCGCGATAGCTGTGAAAGCGATGGACCCAACCGGCGAAATTTCCGGCGCCGTTGGTCCAGATCGCGTCCCGGGGCAGATTCGCATCGAGCCAGCGCACCACCTCGGCGAGCCGGAGCGCGCCCGGCGAAGGGGACGGCTTGATGTAATCGAGATACTCCGCATGCGCCTGTTTCGTGGCATTGGCCCAGGGCGGATTGGCGATGGGCTCCAGCGCGGCCGCCGCGGCGGCGAAATTTCGCGGGCTGGCGTTGATGGCGAGCGCGGGATGATAGACCCGGCCCAGCTCTTCGGGATCGGGATGAACATGGATCAGGCGCTGTCGCGGCACCGGCACGCCGACGAGGCTATAGCCCGACATGGTGGCCTCGCCCAGCCGCGCGCCCGCGGCGATGAGCAAATCGGAATTCTTGATGCGCTCGGCCAGCTTGGCGCTCACGCCGATGCCGACATCGCCGGTATAGCAAGGGTGAAGATTGTCGATGCGGTCCTGGCGGCGGAAGCCGGTGCCGACCGGCAATGCATTGGCCGCGGCGAAGGATTCGATCTGCCCGACCGCGGCCGCATCCCAGGGACTGCCGCCCAGCAGCAGGAACGGGGATTTCGCGGATGCCAGCATCGAGCGCAGTTCCGCCATCTGCGCCGCGCCGGGATGGGCTTCGGCGCGGCGATAGGGCTCGGCGTCCGCCGTCTCGGCCTCGTCCTCGAGCATGTCCTCGGGCAGGGACAGCACCACCGGGCCGGGCCGCCCCGCCGTGGCGGTTTGGAAAGCGCGGCTCAGATATTCCGGAATGCGTTTCGGATCGGAAATCTCTTCGACCCATTTCGCCATGCCGCCGAAAAACTGTTTGAAATCGACCTCCTGCAGCGCCTCGCGGCCGCGCGCGCCGCGCGCGACCTGACCCACCAGCACGATCAGCGGCGTCGAATCCTGCATGGCGATGTGGATGCCGGCGCTGGCGTTGGTGGCGCCGGGGCCGCGCGTCACCAGGCAGATACCGGGCCTGCCGGTAAGCTTGCCATAGGCCTCGGCCATCATCGCCGCGCCGCCTTCCTGGCGGCACACGATGAGGCGGATGGAATTGGCGTCGTGAAGCGCGTCCAAGAGCGCAAGGTAACTCTCGCCCGGCACGCAGAAAGCGGTATCAGCTCCATGCAGCTTGAGCTGATCGACCAGAATTTGCGCGGCTGTACGGGATTTCACGGACGAGGACCCTCGTGGCGGATGATCGGGGGCCATAGTGGTATTGGGTTTCGCCGCGCGCGGCAACGCCCTTGCGTGCGGGGTCCTGACGCCTATTCGGCGGGCTTGGCGGGAATTCTGCGCGGGTTGGAATCCTGGCCATAGAGCCACATCAGCCCGCCGATCACCGCCAGGGTGATGATGTAGAATATGAGCTGGATCCCGACCGGGTGCGAGACATAACCCACCAGCGCATGCAGCGCCTGGCCGATCAAGCTGTTGTCGCTCAGCAGGAAGGAGCTGTCCCACAATGCCCCGCTCAAGGGCGGCAACAGCCCGGCTTGCACCAAAAAGGCCGCGCCTTGCGACGCCATGCCGGCGGCCAGCAGCAGGATCATCCAGCTGGTGACGCGGAACAGATGGCGCATCGGTATGGTCAGCAGCCCCCAATAGAGCGCCGCGCCGAGCGCTATTCCACCGGCCAACCCGATCGCGCCCCCGACCAGCAGCGATAGCTCGCTGATCTTTTGCGCGGCGGCAATGCCGAAGACGAACAGCACGACCTCCGAACCTTCGCGTAAAACCGCGATGCCGACGACGATGGCGAGGGCATAGAGCGGCCGGCCACCCTCACGCACCGCCTTGCCGACCTTCGACGCATCGGCCATCAATTCGCGGCCATGCCGCTTCATCCAGATATTGTGCCAGCCAAGCATGCAGACGGCCGAGAACAGGACGGTGGCGTTGAAGATTTCCTGTCCCGCGCCCGCAACCGCGGCGGAAATCTCTCCGGCGAAAGCGGCGATCACCATCGCTCCGACCACGCCCAGGAAGATCCCGCCGGATACCCAGACCCCGCGGCCATGAACGCCGCGCGCCGCCGCCAGCACGACGCTGACGACCAGCGCGGCCTCTACCACCTCGCGAAAAACGATGAGTGCGATCGCCATCATGGCGGCTGGACGAGTCCCGAATTAGTTTGCAAATGCGAAGCGTTCGCAATATAAATGAGCCGACACAGCCGATCAAGGAATATGTCCGCGTTTAATGGGCATTTTGCCGCACCCGCCCTATCGCCAAAAGCGACGGTAAGTGTGCAAGATAGCCTTTCCCAGGGAGACCGCATGATGCCTAACCGGCCCAGCGCGACCATGACCGACAGCGACGCGGTTCTGGCCGCCAATCTCGAATTCTACCGCGCCTTCGGCATGCGCGACGTCGCGGCGATGGACGCGCTATGGGCGCGCGAGGCACAGGTGCTCTGCCTCCATCCCGGCTGGGAAGAGATCCACGGCCGCGAAACGGTGATGGAAAGCTGGCGCGCGATTCTGACCAACGACAGCGAACGCTTTCCCATCCAATGTCACGACGAACGCGCCTTCCTTTACGACAATTTCGCCATCGTGCTGTGCGAAGAACAATTGCCGGGTGGCACACTGGCCGCCACCAACATCTTCGTCCGCGAGGCCGGCGCCTGGCGCATGATTCACCATCAGGCGAGCGCCATCATCCCGCAATACAGCGCCAACAGCTCGACGCAGATTCACTGAACGCGCTCAGCCGCGCGGAACCATCCCGCCCCGGTCGCGCGACGCCAAGACACGCCGAACCGCGCCGGTCAGCAGCGACAACTCGTCCGGCGAAATCGTGAATGACGGCGTGAGGTAAACGATCCGTCCGAACGGCCGGATCCACGTCCCCGCCGCAACGAAGCCTTGCCGCAGGGTTTCGGTGTCCTCGGCATGATCGAGTTCGACCACGCCGATGGCGCCTTTGACCCGCACGTCCTTCACCCCCGGCAGATCGCGGCACGGCGCAAGCTCGCGCGCGAGCTGCTTTTCGATCGCCGCCACTTGCGCCAGGCGCGGCTCGCGCCCGAACAGATCGAGCGAGGCGTTTGCGGCGGCGCAGGCCAGCGCGTTGCCCATGAAGGTCGGCCCGTGCATCAGCGCGGCATCCGCATCGTCGGACAAGAAACCCTCATAGACCCTGCGGGAGGCGACGGTGGCCGCCAAGGGCAGCACGCCGCCGGTCAGCGCCTTGGACAAGGTCACGATGTCGGGCGAAACCCCGGCCTCCTCCATGGCGAACATCTTGCCGCTGCGGCCGAAACCGGTGAAGATTTCATCGAAGATCAGCAGCATCTGATGACGGTCGGCGAGATCGCGCAGGCGCTTCAACACGGCGGGCGGATGGAACTTCATGCCGCCCGCGCCTTGCACCAGCGGTTCGACGATCAATCCCGCGATTTCGTGCGCGTGGCGATCGAGCAATTGCTCCAGGGTCGCGGCGCTTTCGGCTTCGCGCGGCAGTTCGAGCCGGAATTGCCGCGGCGGCAGCTCCGCCAAGCGGCCCTGGAAGCCGGTTTCGGCATCGCTTACCGCCATCGCGCCCAGCGTGTCGCCGTGATAGCCGTCCCGGAAACATATGAACTTGGTTCGTTTTCCTTGGCCATGGTTCGAGAAAAATTGCACCGCCATCTTGAGCGCGATCTCGACCGCGACCGATCCGGAATCGGAAAAGAACACATGGTCGAGATCGCCCGGCAGCAGCAGTGCCAGGCGCGTGGCCAGGGTCGCGGCCTGCTCGTGCGCCAGCCCGGCCATCATCACATGCGGCATGATCTCGAGCTGACGCTGGATGGATGCGCGAATATGCGGATGGTTGTAGCCGTGGCAGGCGGTCCACCATGAAGCGATGCCATCGATCAGTACGCGCCCATCGGCGAGATGTATGCGGCAGCCCTCGGTGCGCGCCACGGCAAGCGGCGGCTGCGCCGTCTTCATCTGCGCATAAGGCAACCAGAGATGATAGAGCCCGTCCTTGAGCCAGAAGGGCCGGTCCGGTCCCAGGCCTTCCATGCAGCAACCTTCCGTGTCTAAGACGCCGCCATCGGCGACAGGCCGAGCTTGTCCATCAACGCGCGATCCTGGTCGCGGCCGGGATTGGGCGTGGTCAAAAGCCGCGCGCCGCAGAAGATGGAATTGGCGCCGGCGATGAAACACAGCGCCTGCAGCTCGTCGCTCATGCCTTCGCGTCCCGCCGACAGCCGCACCACCGAAGCGGGCATGCAGATGCGCGCCGTGGCAACGCTGCGCACGAATTCGAGCCCGTCGAGCGCCTGGGTTTCGGCCAAGGGCGTGCCCGCGACCCGCACCAGCAGGTTGATCGGCACGCTTTCGGGATGGGACGGCAGGCAGGCCAGCGCGGCGATCATGCCGGCGCGGTCGGTCCGGCTTTCGCCCATGCCGACGATGCCGCCGCAACACACCTTCATCCCCGCCGCGCGCACATGGGCGAGCGTATCGAGCCGGTCCTGATAGACGCGCGTGGTGATGATTTGGCCGTAGAATTCGGGCGAGGTATCGAGATTATGGTTGTAGTAATCGAGCCCGGCCGATTTGAGCCGCCCGGCCTGGTTCGCCGTGAGCATGCCGAGGGTGGCGCAGGTTTCGAGCCCCAGCGCTTTCACGCCCTCGACCATGGCGCAGACCATGTCGAGATCACGTTCCTTGGGCTCGCGCCAGGCCGCGCCCATACAGAAGCGCTGCGCGCCCTGCGCCTTGGCGGCGCGCGCCTCTTCCAGCACGGCATCGAGCCCCATCAGCTTCTCGGCCTCGACGCCGGTGTCGTAATGCACGCTCTGCGGACAATAGGCGCAATCCTCGGGACAGCCGCCGGTCTTGATCGACAGCAATGTGGAAAGCTGCACCTGGCCTGGATCGAAATGCCGGCGGTGAATCGCCTGGGCGCGGAACATCAGCTCGCCGAAGGGCAGGCCGTAAAGCGCCAGAACCTGCTCGACCGTCCAGTCGTGCCGGATATCGCTGTCAGTGCCGTCGGCGGTCATTTCGCTCCCCTGGCCATTCCCCTCGCGGCCGATTGAGCCTTGCTTTCGCTCAAGCCCGGGGTAACGCTACATCCCCACCCCGTCAAGCGGAAGCCTGAACCTTGTCCTCGCTCGACCGTTTCGCCGCCGAAAAGCTGTCCTCGCTCGAAGCCCGGCAATTGCGCCGCCGCCTGGCCGAGACCGCGCGCGAGGACGGCATCACGGTCAGCCGCGACGGCCAGCGGCTGCTGTCCTTCTCGTGCAACGATTATCTCAATCTGAGCCAGCACCCCGACGTGAAGGAGGCGGCGATCGCGGCGATCCGCCGTTTCGGCGCCGGCGCCGGCGCCTCGCGGCTGGTCACCGGCAATCATCCGCTTTACGCCGAACTGGAATCGCGCCTCGCCAAGCTCAAGGGCACCGAGGCGGCCTGCGTCTTCGGCTCGGGATATCTCGCCAATGCCGGAATCATTCCGGCGCTGATCGGCAAGGACGATCTGGTGCTGTTGGACGAATTGTCCCATGCCTGTCTCTGGGCCGGGACGCGGCTGTCGCGCGCCAATCTGCTGGTTTACCGCCACAACGATCTCGCCCATGCCAAAGACTTGCTCAAGGAACACCGGCCGCTGCACGGACGCGCGCTCATCGCCACCGACGGCGTGTTTTCGATGGATGGCGATCTCGCGCCATTGCCCGGGCTCGCCGATCTCGCCAAGCGTTACGATGCCTGGCTGCTGGCCGACGACGCGCATGGACTGGGCGTGGTCGGCGGCGGGCGCGGCGCGGCCTTCGCCTTCGGCGGAAAAATCGAGCTGCCGTTGCAGATGGGCACGCTCAGCAAAGCGGCCGGAGGCTATGGCGGTTATCTCTGCGCCGCGCGCGACGTGATCGACCTGGTCAAGAACCGGGCGCGCAGCTTCGTCTATTCCACCGGACTTCCGCCCGCCACCGTAGCCGGGGCGATCGCCGCGCTCGACATCATCGCGCGCGGCGGCGATCTGGTCGAAGCGCCGTTGCGCAAGGCGCGCGCCTTCACCGCCGCCGCCGGGCTGGAAGAAGCGCAAAGCCCCATTGTCCCCGTCGTATTGGGAGAGACATCGCGCGCGCTCGAGGCGGCCCAAATGCTGGAACGCGCGGGGTTTCTCGCCGTCGCCATCCGCCCGCCTTCGGTGCCCGAGGGCACGGCGCGGCTGCGTCTCACATTCACCGCCGCGCATCCGGACCAGGCGATCTCAAAATTGGCCACGCTGGTTCGCGGCCTCGTCCGCCGATGAGCGCGCTCTTCGTCACCGCGACCGGAACCGATATCGGCAAGAGCTTTGTCGCTTGCGGCATCATCGCCGAACTCCGGCGCCGCGGCCGGCGGGTGGCGGCGCTCAAGCCGCTGGCCAGCGGCTACGAGGATGCGCGCGCCGCGGAGAGCGACCCCGGCCGGCTGCTCGCGGCGCTCGGACGGGATATCACCCCGGCCGAGCTCGACCGGATTTCGCCCTGGCGTTTCCGCGCGCCGCTCGCGCCCGACATGGCGGCGAAGCGCGAGGGCAAAAAGGTGGATTTTGCCGCGCTGGCGGAATTCTGCCGCGACGCCGTCGACCGCCATGACGACCTGCTGATCGAAGGCGTCGGCGGCGTCATGTCGCCAATTTCGGAAAAGCAGACCGTGCTCGACTGGATGGTCGAGCTCGAGATTCCCGTATTGCTGGTGTCCGGCAGTTATCTCGGCGCGCAGAGTCATGCCTTGACCGCGCTGGCGGCGCTGCGCGGGCGGCGTCTCGCTCTCCGGGCGGTGGTGGTTAACGAAAGCCAGGATGGCGGCTTGTCGCCCGCCGATACGGCGCTCAGCCTCGCGCGCTTCGCCCGGGGAACCGAACTCCTGGCCCTGCCCCGGCTATCCCTCTGGAACGCGCCGCATGAGACGTTTTGCCGCCTCGCCGACGGCTTTAATTTGAGCGCCGCCGCCCGCGCGTGATAGATCATGCTGTTGTAATTGAGGGGCTCGGGGGAGCTTCATGCGGGTGGCGATCATCGGCCAGCAGGCCTTCGGCAAGGCCGTGCTGAACGCGTTTCTCGGCCGCGGCGACGAGGTCGTCGGAGTGTTCGTGCTGCCCGACACGCCCGGCGCCAAACCCGATCCTTTGAAAATCGCCGCGGTCGAAAAGCATTTGCCGGTGTTCCAGTTCCAAAGCTACTCCGCCAGCGAAGCGCCCGAGGCGCTCAAAAATCTCAAACCCGATATCGGCATTCTCGCCTTCGTCACCCAGTTCCTGCCGCAATCCTTCATCCGCATTCCGAAGCACGGCATGCTGCTGTTCCATCCGTCCATGCTGCCCAAGCATCGCGGCCCGGCGGCGATCAACTGGGCGGTCATCAACGGCGAGAGCAAGACCGGCTTCACCATCCTGCGGCCGACCGACGGGCTCGACGAGGGACCGGTGATCCTGCAGCGCGAAGTCGAGATCGGCCCCGACGACACCGTGGGCACGCTCTATTTCGACAAGATCTTCCACATGGGCGTGGCCGGAATGATCGAGGCGGCCGAGGCAGTGGTCAAAGGCGCGGCGCGCGAGACGCCGCAGGACGACACTCAGGCGACCTACGAAGGCTGGGTGCGCCAGGCGGAATCGCGCATCAACTGGGCCGGCCCGATCGACCGCATCTACGATTTGATCCGCGGCTGCGATCCCGCGCCCGGCGCCTGGACCAGCTTCAAGGGCAAGCGGCTGCACCTGTTCGACGCGCGCAAGAAACTCGCCCGCAACTTCGGCGCGGTCAAGGGCCTGCGCCACGGCCAGGTCATCTCGTCCGGCCCGGAAGGATTCATGGTCTATGCCCAGGGCGGCTTCATCGAGGTGCGGCGCTGCCGCTTCGACGAAGACAAGAAGATTCACGCCGGCGAGGCGGGGATAGAACCGGGCGCGGTGCTCGGCTAAGCTGGCCGCCAAGCCGCCTGAAGCCGGCGCCGCAACGAGGAAACCATGGCGAACGGACTCGATCTGGTCTGGCCGAACGAAGGCGTGACGCGCGTCCCCTATCAGCTCTACACGCGCGCGGACGTCTATGCCGAGGAGCGCGAACGCATCTTCATGGGTGCGGTGTGGAACTATCTCTGCCTCGAGGCCGAGATCGCGGCGCCCGGCGACTGGCGCGCCACATTCGTCGGCGACGTCCCGGTGGTCGTCGCCCGCGACATGGACGGTAGCCTCAACGCCTTCGAAAACCGCTGCGCCCACCGCGGTGCGCTGATCTGCCACAAGCCTTGCGGCAATAGCGCGCGGGTTTCCTGCGTCTATCACGGCTGGACCTACGACCTGAAAGGCAACCTCACCGCCGTCACCTTCCAGCGCGGCATCAACGGCCAGGGCGGCATGCCGGCGGATTTCAAGCTCGCCGACCACAAGCGGCGCGCGCTTCGAGTTTCAAGCTACGCCGGCATGGTGTTCGGCACCTTTTCCGTCGAAGCGCCCTCGCTCGAAACCTATCTCGGGCCGGAAATCTGCGGCCGCATCGAGCGCGTGATGAAAAAGCCGATCAAGATACTCGGCTACAACAGCCAGATCCTGCCGAGCAACTGGAAGCTCTATGCCGAAAACGTCAAGGATCCCTATCACGCGAGCCTGCTGCACGCTTTCTTCACCACCTTCCGCCTGAACCGGCTTTCGGCCGAAGGCGGCATCATCATCGACGACAGCGGCGCCAACCATGTGAGCTATTCCAAGGCGGCGACCGACCGCGTCAGCGCCGAATACGACAAGGCCGATCTGCGCGTGAAACGCGAGGGCTTCCACCTCGCCGACCCGTCGATCATCCAGGGCCGCGACGAGTTCGGCGACGGCATCACGCTGCAGATCCTGGCGGTCTTCCCCTGCTTCATCGTGCAGCAGATCCAGAACAGCTTGTGCGTGCGGCAATTGGTGCCGCGCGGCCTGACCGAGACCGAGCTGCTCTGGACCTATTTCGGCTTCCAGGACGACGACGAGGAGCTGCTGAATCTCCGCATCAAGCAGTCCAATCTGGTCGGGCCGGGCGGCTACATCTCGATGGAGGACGGCGCGGTGGGTGGCTTCGTCCAGCGCGCGACGCCGGGATCGGGGCGCGACAATGAAGTGATCGAGATGGGCGGGCGCGAATGGAAATCCCAGCAGACCCGCGCCACCGAATCGCCGCTGCGCGGCTTCTGGAAGACCTATCGCGAGCACATGCAGCTTTGAGCCGCATGGACGAGATCGCCGTTCAATTCGAGGTCGAGCGGCTGCTGGCGCGTTATGTCGCCTGCATCGACCAGGACCGGCTCGAGGATTGGCCCGGCTTCTTCACCGAGACCTGCCGCTACCAGATCATCTCGAGCGAAAATCATGAGGCCAAGCACCCGATCGGCGTGTTCTTCGCCGATTCCCGCGCCATGCTCGCCGATCGCGTCGCGGCGCTGCGCCAGGCCAATGTCTACGAGGCGCAGCGCTACCGCCATCTCGTCTCCTCGACGTTGGTTTTGAGCCATGCCGACGGCATCGTGGTCGCGCAATCGAACTATCAGGTCATCCGCATCATGCACGACGGCGCGACCATGATGTTCAGCACCGGGCGCTATCTCGACCGCATCGATCTCAAGGGCCCGGCGCCGCTATTCGCGGAAAAGCTGGTGGTGTTCGACAGCCGGCGCATCGACACGCTGCTGGCCATACCGCTCTAGGCCGAGGGAAAAAACGTGAAAAAGACAAAAATCATTCTGGGCGCCTTGGCGCTGTGTCTTGCCGCCATCCTGCCCGGCGCCAAGTCCTTGGCCCAGAGCGACGCCAAGACCATCAAGATCGGGCTGCTGGCGCCTTTTTCCGGCCCGTTCGCCGATTTCGGCGATCAGATGGTGAAAGGCATCGAGCTTTACACCAAGCAGCATGGCGACAGCGTGGCGGGAAAGAAGATCGTCATCCTGAAACGCGACGCCAACGGCATCGACCCGGCGCAAACCCAGCGCCAGGCGCAGGAGCTGATCACCCGCGACCACGTTGCCTTCCTGGCGGGCTTCGGCCTGACGCCCGACGCCATGGCGGTGGCATCGATGGGCACCGAAGCCAAAATTCCGATGGTCATCATGAACGCCGCCACCGGCGTAATCACCCAGAAATCGCCCTATTTCGTGCGCTTCTCCTTCACTTTGGCGCAGCTGGTGACGCCCCTGGGCCAATGGGCGGTGCAGAACGGCATGACGAAGATTTATGTCGCGGTGTCGGATTACGCGCCGGGTTACGAGGCCGAGGCCGCATTCACCAAGGCCTTCACCGCTGCCGGCGGCGAAGTGGTGGGATCGGTGCACATCCCGTTGCAGAACCCGGAATTCGCCGCCTATGTCCAGCGCATCAAGGACGCGTCACCCCAGGCCGTGTTCCTGTTCCTGCCGACCGGCCAGCAGCCCACCGCCTTCGTGCGCCAGTTCATCCAGCTGGGATTGAAACAGGCCGGGGTGAAGCTGTTGGGCGCGAGCGAGATCATCGACGACCAGGCGATCGGCATGCTGGGCGACGATTCCTTGGGCGTGATCTCGACCCAGGTTTATTCCTACGCCCATCCCGGTAACCTCAACCGCGACTATGTGAAGGCGTGGAAAGCGGCTTACGGCGCGCATCCGCGGCCCAATTTCATGTCGGTGGCGGCCTATGACGGCATGGCCGCGATCTACGCGGTGATCGGGAAGCTCAACGGCGTCATCGACGGCGACCAGGCGATGGCGGCGTTCAAGGGCATGCGGCTGGTGAGCCCGCGCGGCGACATCGAGGTCGATCCCGACACGCGTGAGATGATCGAGAATGTCTATATCCGCCGCGTCGAGAATGTGAACGGCGAGATCGTCAACAAAGAGATCCTGACCTTCCCGAAGGTGAAGGCGCCGGGAGGACCTTGAAGCGGCCTACTCGCTCTGCGTCTCCTGGTGCCAGACCAGGAGACGGCGGCGCAGCAGCTCCATCGCCTTGACCAGCACCATGCCGACCAAGGCGATGGCGACGATGCCGGAGAACACGCCCGGCGAATCGGCGAAGCGCATGTCGGTCATGATCGAGCCGCCGAGCCCCTGCCCGCCCATTTGCATTTCACAAATAATTGCCACAATAAGCGAGATCGGCAACGCCACCTGGAGCCCGGTGAAGACCTGCGGCAGCGCCGCCGGCAGCGCGATCTCCCACAGGAACCGCTTCTTGCCGACGCCCAGGCTCAGCGCCGACCACGACATGTATTTGTCGATGTTCTGCGTCCCGGCCCAGGCCTCGACGATCACCGGGAAGATCGCGGAAAAGCCGATCATCAGCACTTTCGAGACGTCGAATACGCCGAACCACAGCATGAAAACCGGCAGGAAGGCGACCTTGGGCATGGGCAGGCCGACCGAGACCAGCGGATCGAAGAACCAGCGCGCCAGCGGCACCCGCGCGATGGCGACGCCGATGGCGACGCCGCCCGCCGCCGCGATCGAAAAGCCGATGAAGGTGCGGATCAGCGTCAATTCGATGCCACGGATCAGATCGCCGGTGACCAGATCGTGGTAGAGCCGCAGCAGCACCGAGCTCAGCGACGGCAGCAGAAAATCGGAGAAGACGTGCGCCATGGCGGTGAGCTGCCAGGCGCCGAGCACCACGACGATCGAACCGACGCGCAGCGCCATCAGGCCGTATTCGCCGGCTTTTTCGGATCTCTCGCTCATTCGCGCCATTGCAGCGTGCGCTGCATGAAGAAGAGATAGACCCGGTCGGCGAAGAAGCCGATCGCCGCCACCGTCAGCACGCCGGCAAACATGGCGTCGTAAACGCCGCCGTCGCCGAGGAAGGAGATGAGATAGCCCAGGCCGCGCTGGCCGACCAGAAACTCGGAGCTCACCAGCAAAATGAACGAGATGGCGAGCGCGTTGCGGATGCCGGCCATGATTTCGGGCAGCGCGCCCGGCACCACCACCTCCCACAGCACGCGCCGGCGCGAGGCGCCCAGCCCCAACGCCGACCAGATCAGCGTCTGTTCCACGCCGCGCGCGCCGTTATAGGAGCTCAACACCACCGGCAGCAGGCAGCCCATGAAAATGGACGCGATCTTGGAGCCGGCGCCGAGGCCGAACCACAGGATCATCACCGGGATGAGCGCCGATTTCGGCATCGGATAAAGGCTCTTCATCAGCGGGCTGACCGCCGCGTCGACCGCCGGATACCAGGCCATCAGCACGCCCGCCGCCATGCCGACGACAATGCCGAGCGACAGCCCGGCCGAGACGTTGATGAGCGAAGAGACGCCGTTGTAGACGAGATCGCCCGACATCAGCAGGCGATACCAGGCGACCGCCACTGCGCTCGCCGGCGGCAGCGCCTCGGGGTTGATCCAGCCGATGCGCGGCGCGATCTCCCACAATCCTGCGAGCAGGACCAGCGGGAAGATGCGGATGAGAAAGCGCAGGATCATCCGTGCGTGGCCTGGGCTTGGGCCTTGATCGCCTCGTCGCGCACCAATTGCCAGAGATGCTCGACCTTCTGCGCGAATTCCGGTGTCTGCTGGACTTCGGGATTGGTGCCGCCCGGCAGCCTGGTATCGACGATTTCCTTGATCCGCCCCGGCCGCGCCGACATCACCGCCACGCGGTCGGCGAGATAGACCGCCTCGCGCACGTCGTGGGTGACGAACACCACTGTCTTGGGCGCGCGCCGCATGATGGCCAGCAGCTCCTCATGCATCAGCGCGCGGGTCTGCGCGTCGAGCGCGCCGAAGGGTTCGTCCATGAGCAAGATTTGCGGCTCGACGGCGAGAGTCCGCGCGATCGCCACGCGCTGCTTCATGCCGCCCGAAAGCTGCGAGGGGTAGCTGTCCTCGAATCCGTTCAGATGCACCAGTTCGATCATCGCCTGGGCGCGGCGCTCGCGCTCCGGCCTGGCCACGCCCTGCTTCTCGAGCCCGTAGAGCACGTTCTGCCGCACCGTCTTCCACGGAAAGAGCGCGAAGTTCTGGAACACGATGCCGCGATCCGGGCCGGGACCCTGCACCTTCTTGCCGCCGACCGAGATATCGCCGTTTTCGACCGGCAGGAAGCCGCCGAGCAGATAGAGCAGCGTGCTTTTGCCGCAGCCCGACGGGCCGAGCAACGCCAGGAATTCGCGCTCCTTGACCTCGAGCGAGACGCCGTCGAGCGCCAGCACCGGCTTGCCGCGCGGCGGACGGTAAGTGTGAGTGACCGCGCTGAACTGGATACCCGTCGCCATCCTGGTCCCATCCATATCGATCAATGCAGCCTTTTGCCGGCCTCGGTGACGATGGAGACGTCGGAATATTTGCCGACGTCGATGTCCATCGTCAGGAACCCGAGCTGCTTCTGGACCTGGAGATTGCCTTGCAAGGCCTTCAGGTTCGGCACGGCGTCGACATTGCGGAAGTTGTCCTTCTTGGTGAACAGCCAGTCGGAATAGTCGGCCGGCTGCTTCTTGGTGAAATCGGCGATGATCTTGATCGCCGCGTCGCGGTTCTTGGGATCGTAGAACCAGTGCAGCGCGCGAATCCAATCTTCGAAGAAATCGACCAGCACGGCCCGGTGCGCGGCGATGAACGGCGTGCGCGCGGCCAACAGCGTGGTCTGGGTCGGGCCCATCGCCTGTCCCACGGTATAGAGCGTGGTGAGATCGCCCCGCTTGTGGGCGTCGATCGCGAACGGCATGATCAGCGTGGCGAGATCGATCTTCTTCTCCTCGACCGCCGACAGCATGTTGGGGAATTCGAGCTCGACCACCGAGTAGTCGCGCCTGTCCTGAAGACCGTGCTTCAGCAGCATCGCCTTCGAGGCGATGTCGACCGCGCCGCCGATGGCGTTGGTGCCGATGATCTTGCCTTTCAGGTCTTCAACTTTTTTGATGCCGCTGTCGGCGCGGACCATGTACTCGCTCGAGTAATAACCCGGGATGCCGTCCTGGTAGAGATCGGCGACGACGCGCAGATCGGCCATATGCGCGTTCTGGATGGCGAGGCCGAAGGAGGAAAAGGCAAGCGAGGCGAGATCGAGGTCACCCGTAGCGAGCGCCGTCAATTCGGGCGTGCTGCCGCGGAAATGCTGCAGATCGACGGTATAGCTCTGGCCGTAATGCTTGAGGATGGTCTTGTTGTCGAACAACACGGCGGTGAGCTGGCCCGGGATCACCGCCCAGGCGACGCGCAGCTTCAAGGGTTCGGCCGCGTACACCGGCCCGGCAGCAAAACACAAGGCCAAGGCGATCATCGCCGCCGTCAGGCGTTTCTTGCGCATTTTTTATCTTTACCCCTCCCGCGCGGCGGCGCTGATAACGCCGCCTTCGCCGACTTTCGCGGCTGGAAGGGTTGCTGTCAACCGGCCGTAACGCCGTCGTGATGCGAAAATAGGCAAACGATTTCAATGGCGTCGCTTGGCGGCCTCGTCGACCAGCGACAGGTCGGAATATTTCTTCACGTCGATGTCGATGTCGAGGAATCCCAGTTGCTTCTGGGTGTTGATGTTGTTTTGCAACGCCTTGAGATTGGGCCGCGCGTCGAGGTCGCGGTAATAGTCCTGGCCCTTGACGAACAGCCAGGGCGAGAAATCCGAAGCCGGCTCCTTGGTGAAATCCGACAGGATGGCGAGCACCGCGTCGCGGTTCTTGGGATCGTAGAACCAGCGCAGCGCGATCTGCGTGTCCTCGAAGAAATCGACCAGCGCCGGCCGGTGCGCGGCGATGAAGGACGCGCGCGCCGCCATCAACGTCGCCTGGGTTTCGCCCATCGAATCCCGGATGGTGAACAGCGTCCTGAGCTTGCCCTGCTGGTGGCCGATATAGGCGAACGGCATGACGAACGAGCCGAGGTCGATCTTCTTCTCGTCGAGCGCGGTCAGCATGTTGGGGAATTCGATCTCGACCAGCTGGTAATCGCGGTTGTCCTCGAGCCCATGGGCGCGCAGCATTTTCCGCAGTCCCATGTCGGCGGCGCCGCCGATGCCGTTCGAGGCCACCACCTTGCCCTTCAGATCCTCGACCCGCTTGATATCGCTGTCGGCGCGCACCGCGTATTCATTGGCGTAATATCCGGTGATGCCGTCCTGGTAGAGGTCGCCGATGACGCGGACGTCCTCCATATGCGCGTTCTGGATGGCGAGCGCGAGGGTGGAGAAGGCGAAAGCGGCGATGTCGATCTGGTCCGAGGCCAGCGCGGTGATCTGCGGCGCGCTGCCGCGGAAGCGGATGGTCTCGGTCGTGTAGGACTTGCCGTAATGCTTGAGGATGTCGGGCTTGTTGTAGAGGATGGCGACCAGCTGGCCGGGGATGACAGCCCAGCCGAGGCGGAGATGAAGCGGCTCGTCGGCGCGCGCCGCGGAACCCATCAAGGACCAAGCCAGCACGAATGCGGCCAGCGCCACGGCGCCGGCGGCCCGACGGTATCCGTTCATTACCGGTTCCTCCCCATGAACGACTTTCGCGGCTCGCGGCAAGCCTGTCAATCGGGCCGCCCCGTTCGCCGGACCAAGCGACCGCTAGACAGAAGCGGCATCGAAGGGCAGGATCGCGGGCCTTCCCGTGCCGTCTTTGGAGGATTTTTCCAGACATGCGTGAATTCGATCTCGGCAGCCCGGTGCCGCGCACCGAGGACTTCCAGCTGTTGCGCGGCCGCGGCCGTTATGTCGACGACATCGTGTTCCCGCGCCAGGCGCATCTCTACGTGCTGCGCTCGCCCCATGCCGCGGCGCGCATCGCGCGCATCGACACCAAGGCCGCCGAAGCCCTGCCCGGCGTGCTCGCCGTGCTCACCGGCAAGGACGCCGACGCCGACAAGCTCGGCACCTTGCGCACCCGGGTCTCGCGCAAGCGGCCGGACGGCAGCCCGAGTTTTTCCACGCCCTACCGCATCCTGGCGCTCGACCGGGTGCGGCATGTCGGCGATCCGGTCGCCGCCGTCGTCGCCGAAAGCATCGCAGAGGCCAAGGACGCGGCCGAACTCATCGAGGTGGAATACGAATCCCTGCCCTCGGTCACCGACACCGCCGGAACGCTAAGCCCCGGCGCGCCCAATGTGTGGGACGAATCGCCCGGCAATATCTGCTTCGTCGAGCACATCGGCAACGAGGAGAAAGTGAAGGCGGCCTTCGCCCAGGCCAAGCACGTGGTCAAGGAACGCTTCGTCATCAACCGCGTCGCCGTCAACCCGATGGAGGCGCGCACCGCGCTCGGCGTCTACGACACCCGCGAGGAACGCTACATTCTCCATGCCGGATTGCAGGCGCCGCATCTGATGCGCTCCGATCTTGCCGACCAGGTGTTCAGGCTGCCGGCCAGCAAATTCCGTCTGATCTCGCCCGATGTCGGCGGCGGCTTCGGCATGAAGGGCAGCGCCTTCCCCGAATACGCGATGGTGCTGTGGGCGGCGAAGAAGACCGGACGGCCGGTGAAATGGATTTCCGAACGCGGCGAATCCTTCGTCGCCGACCATCACGCGCGCGACAACATCTCTGAGGTGTCGCTGGCGCTCGACGAGAACGGCAAGTTCCTGGCGCTCAACGTCGAGACCATCGCCAATCTGGGCGCCTACCTCGCTTCCAACGGGCTGCACGTGCCGGTGGGCAATGTCGGCGGCCTGGCCGGTCCCTACACCACGCCCTCGATTCATGTGAAGGTCACGGGCGTGTTCTCGAACACCAACGCCACCTGCCCCTATCGTGGGGCGGGACGGCCCGAGGCGTCATATTGCATCGAGCGCATCATCGACATCGCGGCCGCCGAGTTGAAGCTCGACCGCGCCGAAATCCGCCGCCGCAACATGATTCCGCCCGCGGCCATGCCGTACAAGACCGGGCTGGTCTTCACCTATGACAGCGGCGAATTCGAGAAGACCATGGATCTGGCGCTCGAGCTCGGCGACTGGAAAGGCGTCGCGGCGCGGAAGGAAGCGGCGCGCAAGGCGGGCAAGCTCTATGGCGCGGGCCTGGCCTCGGTGATCGAGGTGGCGGGCGGGCCGGCGGCCGCGCCCTTTGAGGAGGCGATGGAGATCCGCTTCGACGCCACCGGCGGCGCGACTTTCCTGCTCGGCACGCACAGTCACGGCCAGGGCCACGAGACCGCCTTCCGGCAACTGGCCCATCACTTCCTCGGGCTGTCCTTCGACCAGGTGACGCTGATCTACGGCGACACCGACAAGGTGTTCCACGGCCGCGGCACCTTCGGCTCGCGCTCGCTGTCGGTCGGCGGTTCGGCCTTGAAACTGGCGGCCGACCGCGTGATCGAGAAGGGCAAGAAGATCGCCGGGCATCTGCTCGAAGCCTCGGCGCTCGACATCGAATTTTCCGACGGCAAGTTCACGGTGGCCGGCACCGACAAGTCGATCGACCTGATCTCGGTCGCCAAGGCCTCCTACAACATGCAGAAAATGCCGTCCGACATGGAAATGGGCCTCAATGCCAACGCCGTCTACCGGCCGCCGGCGGGCACCTTTCCCAATGGCTGCCATCTCTGCGAGGCCGAAATCGATCCCGAGACCGGCGTGGTGCGGATCATGCGCTATTCGGTGGTCGACGATGTCGGCGTGGTGGTCAATCCGCTGCTCTTGAAGGGCCAGATTCACGGCGGCATCGCCCAGGGCTTGGGCCAGGCGCTGTGCGAGAACATGGTCTACGACAAGGAGAGCGGCCAGCTCTTGAGCGGCTCGTTCATGGATTACTGCATGCCGCGCGCCGAGGATTTCCCGTCGATCGCCGTCGGCAACAACGACGTTCCCGCCAAGAACAATCCGCTCGGCATCAAGGGCGCGGGCGAGGCCGGTTGCGTCGGCGCGCTGCCGGCGGTGATGAACGCGATCAACGACGCGCTGTCGCCTTTGGGCATCCGCCACTTCGAGATGCCGGCCACGCCCGAGCGGCTGTGGCAGGCGATTCACGGCGCAAAACGGAACGGCGGCTAGCGTCTCAGTGGCCTTCGGGCGCCTTGACGCCGAGCGACTTTGTCATGTTCTTAGAGGGCCATTGATCGGACAATCCCGGCAGCGGGCCCTTCTTGCCGGTCAGCCTGTCCAGCTCGATGGCGTAGATCGTCACCTCGTCGAGCCGCGGATAGAAGCCCTTGGGTCGCTGCTGCCATTTCGGGTCGGCGTATTTTTCCATGAAACGGTCGAAG
>Ga0209006_10000236_pt1 | contig 57326 bp, 49 predicted proteins | sample JacPin_JW_Ref_O2_FD_188567 | JGI IMG/M metagenome (GOLD analysis project Ga0209006, IMG submission 188567) | Forest soil microbial communities from Algoma, Ontario, Canada - Jack Pine, Ontario site 1_JW_Ref_O2 (SPAdes) (version 2) | ecosystem: Environmental > Terrestrial > Soil > Boreal...
CGGCGTATCGCGCGCGAGCCAGCGAAGTGTACCTGGTGGAGCAGGCCATGGCGGCGGCGATCGGCGCGGGGCTGCCGATCGAAGAGCCCTCCGGAAACATGGTGGTGGATATCGGCGGCGGGACGACGGACATCGCAGTGATTTCGATGAGCGGCATCGTCTATTCGCGGTCGGTGCGGGTGGCCGGAAACGAAATGGACGAAGCGGTGATGCATTATTTGAAGCGCAAATACAATTTGCTGGTCGGGGAGCGCACGGCGGAGCAAATCAAAATTGAAATTGGGTCGGCGTATCCGCTGGAGAAGCCGCTGACACTGGAAGTGAAGGGCCGCAATTTGATCGAAGGCGTGCCGCGAACGGTGACAATTGATGACAGCGAAATTCGCGAAGCGCTTTCGGAATGTATTTCGACGATTTTGAACGCGATTCGGGTGGCGCTGGAAAGAACACCGCCGGAGCTTTCGGCGGACATCAGCGACCGCGGGATCGTGCTGACCGGCGGCGGCGCGCTCATCAAGAATCTGGACAAGCGCATACGCGAAGAGACGGGATTGCCGGTTTCGATTGCGGATGATCCGCTGGCGTCGGTGGTGCTGGGAACCGGGAAAATGCTCAGCGATTTCCGGCTGCTGAGGCTAGTTTCGATTGACTGAGTTGGCGGAAGCGACTTCGTAGAATATTGGCTAAATTTTTCGTACGCCGGCTTGGTCACCTGAGAATGAAGCATGATTGACCTGATTTTCCGCCGACCCATCTTCCTGCTGGCCATCGTGGTTATGGCACAGGTGATGCTGCTCGCTTATCAAATCAAGGGCGAGCACGACGTGCGGCTCCTACGGTATTGGGCAGTAGCGCTGATCACCCCGATCGAGCGCGTGGGCACCTCGAGCACTTCAAAAGTAGGCGGCGTTTGGAGCGGGTATGTTGGCTTGCACGGCGCGCGCTCCGAAAACAATCAAATGCGCGCCGAACTGGACCAGTTGCGCATTCGCAACCGCGAGCTGGAAAGCCAGGCGGCGGAGGCCAAGCGCCTCGAAGCGATTTTGAATTTCCGCGACGCGCATCCCGAAGCGCAACTGCTGGCCGCCGAAGTGATCGGCTCGAGTTCAGACCCCACGTCGCACACGCTTTTCATCAACCGGGGAGAGCGCGATCGTTTGCGGGTGAATCTGGGAGTGATTACTTCGGAAGGCATCGTCGGGAAAATTGTGGAAGTGCTGCCGAACACCTCGCAGGTTTTGCTGATCAACGACAAAGATAGCGGCGTGGGCGCGATGTTTGGCGCGACCCGCACGCACGGCGTGGTGAAAGGCAGCGGCGATCCCGAACCGCACATGGATTACGTGGTGAACGACGAGAAGGTGACGGCCGGCGACGCGATCGTCACATCGGGCGAAGACCATATTTTCCCGAAGGACCTGCCGATTGGCGTGGTCCGGGAAGCGAAACCGGGAAGTCCGTTTCAGATTATTCGGGTGCAGCCGGCGGCGCGTTTGGACCGGCTGGAAGACGTGATCGTGCTGCTGACGCAACAACCGCTCACCCCGCTGAAACCGGCTGCCGCGGCGAGTGCGGCTGGGTCGGCCGATCAGCCAGCACCAGCGAAAACGGCCGCGCCCCAAAATTGATATGAGTTCCGATTACATGCTGAATATGAGCGAGCACTCCGATCGCAACATCGAAGTGCACAAGTTTTACAACGGCGCGATTTTCGCGGTGTGTTTGTTAGCGCTGGTGTTTCAGGCGTTCCTACACAAGTACGGGCGCTGGTCGGAACTGATTGACCTGCCGCTGCTGGTGACGATTTATTTTGGATTCAGCCGGCGGAACCCGATCAGCGGAATGTTTCTGGGCGGCACGATTGGAATTCTGCAAGACGCGCTAAGCCACGACAATCCGATCGGGATGTACGGCATCGCGAAAACGATTGTAGGTTACGCAGCTTCGTCCATTGGCGGACGGATTGACACCGAACATCCGGTGAGCCGCTTTGGTTTGATATTTGTGTTCTTCCACTTTCACCAGGTGATTTTGGTGATCACGCAGCGGGTGTTGTTGAATCATTCGGCGCGGCTTTTCACCTGGCAACTGTTGATTGATTCCTTGGTGACGGCGGCGTTTGGCGTGGTGCTGTTCGCGCTGCTGGATCGTCTGCGCCGGTCGTCGTAGCCGGACCGAGAAAACCCCGTTTGCGTGTTCCCATGTTGTGCGACTCAGGGTCGGCCCTGAACAAAACGGTCGCTTGGATGCGGCACTTATGTCTTCAGTTTGGCGATCATCCGTTGGAGAGCAACCGAGCGATAGCTGCGCTTGACCAGTTCATTGACGAAACGCCAATCCAGCTCGATATCGGCCCATAGGCTTACCCATTGGCCACGGCCGTACGGGGTTTCGAAGAATCGCCTATTCCGAGCCATCTCCCGGACATCCAGAGGATCCGTCCGAAAGGCTATTGAAGGCCGCAGATCGATGAATTCAAACGTCACAAACGTTTTCTTGCCAGCGACGAAGTTCGGATGACCCCAGGATCCCCTTTCGGAGGTTTCTGGCAAGGAAAGACACAGATCGCGAAGCTTATTCAACGTCTTTGCTGCATCCGGAATATCCTTCTTTTTCAATGAACGCTTCATGAAAGAGGTCCTGGCCGCACGTTCAAATTAGACCCGCAGTGAATAAAGTTTGCTCATCGACGAAGCACAGCTTATTTCCGAACGGATCCGCGAAATAAAAACTGCGTTCGCCCCAGGGTTGCGTCCTGATCGGACCAAGAGTTGACCCGTTTGGAAGCTTGCTGGCGCGAGCAAAACAACCATCGAGATCGTCCACGGCGAAGTAGACGTGGTCCGGATTTGGCTTTGCATCCCACGAATCGCCGTCCGCGCGAGGATCGAAACACGCCAAGATCGCATTTCCGCATCCGAAGTAGTGTCGGCCAGGAGAAATCCGCTTACCTGGCTGCTGCAGTAAGTTAGCATAAAAAACAGCGGCCTCTTCGATACTGGGCACCGGCACAATCACCCGAAACAATCTAATGGATGCCACCTTTCACCTCCAGCCGCTTCACTCTATATTTGATCGGGTATTGTGACAATTAGGCACTTCAAAGTACTCTTTGCGGCGGAGAATCTTGCTGCATGAATTCTGAAACCTTGAGCTATATCGAACGCCGCAGATGCCCCGTCTATTGCGCTATCCGAGTTATCGAGGGCCGGTGGAAACCCATGATCTTTCGGCGGCTCGGCGAAAGCCCTCAAGGATTTGGCGATCTCCGAAGAAGCATGCCTGGAGTGGCGAACAAGGTACTTCGCCAGCATCTCCGACAGCTCGAAGCGGACGGCGTAGTTGGAAGAATCGTTCGTGATAAACCAGCTCGCCGTGTGCGCTATATGCTGACGCGGCACGGAAGAACCCTGGGTCCGGTATTTGAGATGCTTTGGAAATGGGGGGTGCGCCACCTTGCCATCTCGCATCCCACTTCGAGTCCCGAGCGAAGAACGTACCGTCTCCCTTGAAGCGCCCTGCCAACATGTCGGGAAAGAAAGGGTTTGGGCGGCGGTGCGGGCGCGCGCGAAGGCTGTGAGTGGTTGAGGCGTGGTGCTGTTCGCGCTGCTGGATCGCCTGCGCCGGTCGTCATAGCTACCTCTACTCGGAGAAACCCCCCGCACTTCGAACCCCAAGTCATGCAACCGAAATGAAGATTGCGGCCCTCACGGCTTTGCGCGACGACTGACGAGTCAGATTTGAGGCCGGATCCAACCAGAGCAGGTATTTACAAGAAGTTGGCCGGTCTCCTATGATGAATTTTCCAGCCCAACGGAGAAGTAGCTAATTCATGGTGACGATATGCGAATTCTAGTGGTCGGCGCAGGCGCGGTTGGTGGGTATTTTGGAGGCCGCCTGGTACAGGCGGGCCGCGATGTTACGTTTCTGGTCCGGCCAAAACGTGCCGAGCAGATCCAGGCTCAAGGGCTGCGGATTATCAGCCCAAGTCACGGCGATTTCACCGCACGGCCTAAGACCATCAGCGCGGCTCAGATTGCAGCTCCGTATGACGTTATATTTTTGAGCGTAAAAAGCTACAGCCTGGCCGAGGCAATCAACGATTTCGCGCCCGCAGTGGGGCCACAGACGGTGATCGTCCCGGTCTTGAACGGCATGCATCACCTGGACGTGCTGGCGCAGAGGTTCGGCAAACACGCTGTGCTCGGTGGAGTTTGCTACGTTGCCAGTGAAGTTGATTCGCAAGGGCGGATAGTACAGCTCGCCGACTTCCAGAGTCTGACCTACGGCGAACTGAACGGCGAGAAGAGCTCTCGGATAGAAGCAGTGCATCAGACGTTCAGCGGAGCTGGATTTGACACGGCCATTTCCGCGGACATTTTGCGGGGCATGTGGCAGAAATGGGTATGGTTGGCCAGCGTGGGAGCCATCACCTGTTTGCTTCGCGGAAATATCGGCGAAGTGGTGGCGGTTCCCGGTGGCGCCGAGCTATGCCTCGCGGCGCTTCGTGAATGCGTGGCAATCGCGAGTGCTTGCGGCTATCCGATGCCGGAGACATTCCTGGCCGAAAAGGGTCCGCTGCTTACCGCCGCTGGCTCCACTTTAACTTCGTCAATGTATCGCGACTTGACCGACCATGCGCGGGTGGAAGTAGACACTATTCTTGGAGATTTTATAGAACGCGGTCGGAAACACGGCGTGTCCGCGCCGATGGTCCAAGCGGCATTCGTTAACCTAAGCATTTATCAGCAAGGGCGGGCGCGCGCGAAGGCTGCGGGCGTGAAAGACTGACGATCCTGCTGCTCGCAGCGTCGTCAGTTCAGGCCGTCGAGCTGACGGACACGTTCCCGGGGAATCTGCGCGATCTAACAACATTCCATCGGGTGAGTTGAGAACCTATGAGTGCCAGGACGATGAATGCTTTGCGTTTTGCCGCGTTCGGACCGCCTTCGGTGTTGCGAATCGAAGAAGTTGCGATTCCCGAGCCGGGAGAAGGAGAAGCACTGATTCAGGTGAAGGCGGCAGCGATCAATCCCAGCGACATCGCGAACGTCGCGGGACGCTTCAAAAAAACAACTCTGCCGCGAACTCCGGGTCGGGACTTTGCCGGCGTGGTCATCAAGGGGATGCAGCACGAAGGCGAGGAGATCTGGGGCAGCGCGCCGATACTCGGCATCGAGCGCGACGGGTCTCACGCCGAGTATGTGGTTGTGCCACTTCAGACGATCTCCCCAAAACCAAAGTCTTTGAGCCTGGCGCAAGCGGCGGCAATCGGAGTTCCGTTCATCACAGCCTGGTCTGCCGTGGTGAACGCCGCTCAGATTCAACCTGGCGAAACGATTCTCATCATCGGCGCCGCCGGAGCCACAGGGCAAGCGGCCACGCAGATTGCAAACTGGAAACAAGCGCGCGTTATCGGAGCGGACACCAGGTCCGACCCGATTCCAGGGGTTGAGTCGGTGGTGAATACCACGACCGAAGATCTGCGCGAGAGGGTCCGTGAACTGACATCAGGAAAAGGAGTTGATGTGGCCTTCGATAACGTGGGCGGCCCATTGTTTGAGCCGGTGTTACGATCGCTGAGTTTCGGGGGACGACACGTGGTTATCTCCAGCAAGGGAGATCCGCGCGTTACTTTCAACCTGGTGGACTTCTACCACAACTCCTCCCGACTGCTGGGAGTAGACAGTTACGGATTGACGCTGCGACAGATTGAGGAAATCGAGAACGAACTGAACTCCGGTCTTGAAAAGGGAGTTTTGAAAGCACCGCAGGTTGAGATCGTTCCATTTGAGAGAGCGCCGGATGCCTACGACCGGGTGGCTGCGGGTAAGGCCAAGACGAAACAGGTACTCAGTCTCGAGCAACGGGATTGACGTAAGGGCTTCCGGGGACTGAGCGCTGCCTTTGGGGGCGGGTTGTTCGTCTTCGCTATTGATTCTCTGGGTGACGGAATGGACATGGCTGGCTTGCTCGCCCTAGTGCGCGGTGTTAGTTTTGATACTTCTACATGGTCCGGCGGCTTAGCCGGATTGCGCATTCGGGTGAGGGTCTGCCCCGTGCAGGAGTTGGAGTCCGTTGGGTTCATGGAACGTTAACGACCAGAGAATTCCGCAAGAACGGCTGGCTCTGGTCTCGTATTTGTCGGTGGGCCTGGTCGTCCTCTTAATGGTGGGCTTCTGGAAACTGCAGGTTGTGCAGTCCGGGCATTTTCTGGACCTCGCCGAAAAGAACCGGGTCCGTTCGATTCCAATTATTGCGCCGCGTGGACCGATGCTGGACCGCGAAGGCCGTGTGCTGGTTGATAGTTATCCCTCCTTCAGCATTTTGCTGCTGCGCGACGATCCCAAAAATCTGGAAAAAAGCCTGCCGCAGATCGAAGACGGGCTGGGCATCAGCGACGAAGAGTTGCGCCAAGAACTGGACGCGGCAAAATACGAACCGAAATTTCAGCCGGTGGTGATCAAGCCGGCCGCGAACCAGGCCGACATCGCGTTTGTGGAATCGCATCGCGCGGATATTCCGCTGCTGGAATTGTTGATGGTGCAGCGCCGGCGCTATCAGAACAACGAGATGCTGGCGAACACCATCGGGTACGTGGGGGAAGTTTCGCAGCAGCAGATGGACGATAGCGACGGCCATTACCGCCCAGGTGACATCGTGGGCAAAGCAGGCCTGGAGCGCCAGTACAACGATCAATTGGAAGGCACCGACGGGATGCGCCGGGTAGTGGTGAATAGCGTGGGCAAGGCGATGCGCACGCTGGACAATGTGGAGGCAATTCCCGGCAAACCGATTCAGCTGACGATTGATTACGACCTGCAAGCGATCGCCGAAGCGGACATGGCGACCAAGGTGGGCGCGGTGGTGGCGATGGATGCGCACACCGGCGAAGTGCTGGCGATGGTCAGCAAGCCCACTTTCGATCCCAATGATTTCGCGGTACGCATTCCGCAGGAAGAGTGGCGGAAATTAAACACGGACAAGGAAACGCCACTGCTGAATCGCGCGATTCAAGCGCAACTGGCGCCGGGGTCGGTTTTTAAAATTGTGATGGCCACGGCGATGCTGGATTCCAAGGAAATTCCCGAATCGTTCGGAGTCTTCTGCCCGGGACATGCAAATTTTTACGGGCGTGAATTTCACTGCTGGCGACCGCAAGGCCACGGTCAAGTGGAATTGCACAAAGCGCTGGTGGATTCCTGCGACATTTTTTTCTATAACATCGGCAAGCTGCTGGGCATCGACAAGATTGCGTATTACGGTTCTGGATTGGGTCTGGGCAAACGCACCGGAATTGATTTGCCGAGCGAAGAGCCGGGACTCATGCCGTCCGAGCCGTGGGTAGAGCGCGTTTTCCACCGCAAATGGTATGCCGGTGAAACGATTTCAGTTGCGGTGGGCCAAGGCGCGGTTACGGTTACGCCGGTGCAACTGGCGCGCATGGCGGCGGGCGTGGCGAGCGGCGGCACGCTGGTGCAGCCACACTTGCTGAAGGGTTATACAAATCCGAAAACGGAACACTTCGAGCTTTCGGATAACGCGGTGGAGCAAGTGACCCAGGGACTTTTCGGCGTGGTCAACGAGCCGGGCGGTACGGGCTACCATCTGCGGATCCAGAATATTGATTTCTGCGGAAAGTCGGGAACAGCGCAGTTGATGAGCTATGACGCTTCCAACCGGCTGGGCACAAAAAAGATGGACGGCTGGTTCGTGGGCTTTGCGCCGCGACGCAATCCGGACATCGTGGTCGCGGCCATCGTGCAGGATACAGTAGAGCACGGCGGCGAAGCGGCTGGGCCGGTGGTTCATGACATCGTGAAAATGTTCTACGACAAGAAAGCGGCGCGCACCCAACAACAGGCCGGCAACACCGCGCCGGCGCCGCCGCAATCCAACGCACAATTGGTGGCAAAAGCCGGAGGCACGCGCCCATGAACGACCGGCCGCAAATCAAGGATTTCGACTGGACGCTGCTGGCGATCGTGGCGGCCATCAATATTCTGGGACTGCTGGAAATTTATTCTTCGACACACGCCAGCGCGATGGCCGGAATGCAGTGGAAACAACTGATCTGGCTGGGAGTAGGCGTGGTGGTGATGTTCATCATGTCGCAGATTGACTACCACACGCTGCTGGATCAGGCGCCGGTACTGTACATCGCGGGAGTGGCGGGATTGCTGGTAGTGGCGGTGATCGGGTATTCGCGGCTGGGCGCCAAGCGCTGGATCTCGCTGGGCGGGGGATTCAATTTGCAAGTGTCAGAGCTGATGAAGTTGATTATAATTATAGTGCTGGCCCGGTACTTCAGCGAAGTCCGGACGGACAAGCTGACGCTGACGGATATTTGCAAGGTTGCGCTGCTGACCTTGATACCGGTGGCGTTGATTTTGAAACAGCCCGACCTGGGCACCGCTCTGGTCCTGGTTCCGGTTTTGATCGTAGGGATGTTCCTCGCCGGTATTGAATGGAAACATTTGGCGGTAGGTGTGGTATTAGTGGCGCTGCTGATTCCGGTGGCCTGGAACATGCGGCACCACCTGAAGCCTTACCAGCAACAGCGTATTGAAACTTTCCTGCATCCGGAGGAAGATCAGCGCGGAGCAGGCTACCAGATTCTGCAGTCGGAAATTGCGGTAGGGTCGGGCGGGTTTTGGGGCAAGGGATTCGGCAAGGGCAGCCAGAACCAGTTGGGCTTCGTGCCAGTGCGGTATTCGGATTTCATCCTGGCGGCGCTGGCCGAGGAACAAGGATTTATTGGGGTCTGTTTGGTATTACTGTTGTATCTTGGATTGATTCTGCGGCTAGTGGATAACGCGCAGAAAGCGAAAGATCGTGCCGGAATGTATGTGGTGATGGGAGTAGCTGCAATCCTGGGCTTCCACGTTCTGGTGAACGCTTCCATGGTGATAGGCTACATGCCGGTCACTGGCATTCCTTTGCCGCTGATGAGCTATGGAGGCTCATCGATAGCTTTTGTGTTCTTGGCTTTGGGCATGGTTATGAATGTACGGCTGCGGCGATTCGTCAACTGAAGCCGCAAAACATAGAGCTTCGTTTCAGGCAGTGCGTTTTGGAGAACCCGTCCCGCGGAAACCCGCCCGGCGGATATTTACATTTGATTTCAGGTCAGCATCGGATGAGGAAAGCCAACAGACAATACAACGAGTCTTTCCTGGGCAGCCCTCTGGGGCGAGCACAAGGCATCGCCTTGCCCCACTCCGGTCAAGCGCGCGCGTTCTCGCGTGCCGCTGCGCTCCGATGCGCCATGAGGAGTTTACATGTCGAAGGAAATGGTAATTTCGGCGAACCCGCACGAGACGCGGGTAGCCATTCTGGAAGAAGGCCAGCTTTGTGAGTATTACGTCGAACGAGAAAAAGAATTTGCGTTAGTCGGAAGCATCTACAAAGGCAAAGTGACGCGCGTGCTGCCCGGCATGCAGTCGGCTTTTGTGGAGATTGGCCTCGATAGCGACGCCTTCCTGTACGTCAGCGACTTCCTGGAAGAAATTGAAGGGCTGGACCACGTCGAGACCGCGGACGAGAAATCGTCCAAGGCGGCGGGTAACGGCGGCACGCTTGCGGCTTTGCCGGCGGCGAGTGCCGCCGGGCCGGGATTCGAGGCTGGCGCGGGTTCAGGCGAGGGCATTGCCGGAAACGACGAGCATGCGGATGCGGCTGGGTTTGGCGAGGCGGGAAACTCCGCGCCGACTACCACAGCGCCTGCGCCGTCGTTCACGCGACCTGCGCCGCCTGCCAATCGCGGGGGATTTCAGAGCCGTCCGCATGGTGGTGGCTCCGGTGGCGGAGATCGTGGCGGACGGAACAGGTTTGGCGGCCGTGGCGGACGAAATCGTCAGGGTGGCCGCGGTGGAAGCGGCGGCGGGCGCGGCGACCGGCGATTTGGCCGGGAACTTCCCTCTTCGAAGTACGCGTCATCATCTTCATCGGGATATCCCGCGGATTCAGGTGCGGAACAAGCCGGACCGGAAGGTCACATTTCGACCGTGCTGCCTGGTGAATCGCTGGCGAAATTCCGCGAAAGGCCGGCGTACGCGGAGCCTTCGTCGTTTGGAGGCGGAGCGGACAACCCACCCGATACCGAGGCGTCGCCCGAGGTACACGAAAATACAGCGCAGGACTTGGGCGCAGAGCGGCCACTGCTGGATAAAGAAGCGAGCCTGCTGTCGTCATTTGGATCCTTCGACGCACCGGTGGAAAGGAGTTCGGCACCGCCGCGCCGCGACCGGGACCGGGACCGGTTCCCTTCCCGCTCGTCCGGGCGTGGTTCCTACTCTTCCGGAAGCGAGTCACGATCAGCCGGGCGCGGAGATTTCTCTTCGGGTTCATTCTCTTCTGGAATCGAGCCACTGCCGGGCGAATCGCTATCGAAGTGGAAGACGCACCAGCATCTGCCGCCCGAGCCGCCGTCGGATAACTCGCCGGTTCCGGAAGCGGTGCAATTCGCATCGCTCACCCCGCTGGTGCCGCCGGGAGCGGAAGTGGATTCCGCGCATGTGCCGGGAAAATCCGAAATTGATGAGACGCGGATTTTCAGCGAGACGGAATCGGCGAGCGAGCGAACCGAAAACGACGGAGTGCGCGAGGCGGAGGAGACGCATTTTCTCCACGGCGGGCAGGAGGCCGCTCATCACGGATCAGCGAGCGAGCGGGCCGAGAGCGATGCTGAGCCGGAAATACACGCGCCGGAAGAAGTCCACTTCGACGAAACTCACGCACACGGAATTCATTCGCATGACGATCTGACCGACGAGGAAGTAACCGCGCTCGCGGAACACATCGCGGACGCGCAGGATGATCTGGCGGCGCGCGATGCGCAGGAACGCGGGTTCGCGGCGGCGGATGCGGCAGCCGAGGCCAGCATTCACGGCGTGGATGCAGAAGAGGAACACGAAGACGCCGAATTGGAAGAAGACGAAGCGGCGGCGGAAGAAGAAGGCATGATCGCGCATCCGGAGCTGGAGACTGCCGGAGAATTGGCGGACGAACAAGCTATCGAGGAACAGGCGGAAGGCGAAACGTCTCACGAGACGAGCGAGCACGAGCTGGGCGAGCACGAGGCCCCCAGCGCGGAGCTCGAGGCCGAAGCTGCGGCCTTGATGGGCGAGGATGGGCAGCCACTTTCCGCGGAAGCTGCGGCGGCGCAGCCGGCTCAGCCGGTGCAGGCTCGCGTGCGTAACGATTTCCGTTCGCGGATGCAGAACCCTTCGCGGCGCGGCGGCCGCGATCGCGGACGTCGTGATGATCGCGGCGGACGGCGGCCGCATCAAGGTCACTCGGGCCACAGCGGCGGGCACAGCCATCACCGGCCATCGGCACCGCGACGCACGCAGCTAATCGCGGACATGCTGAAGCAGGGCCAGGAAATCATCGTACAGATCGCCAAGGAACCGCTGGGCAAGAAGGGCGCGCGGATCACGAGTCACGTAGCATTGCCGGGACGGTTTTTGGTGTACATGCCGACGCTCGATCACAACGGTGTGTCGCGGAAGATTGCCTCAGCGGAAGAGCGTTCGCGACTGCGTCATCTGGTGAACGACGCCAAGGGCACGGCGGGCGGCGGATTCATCGTGCGCACAGCGGCTTCGACGGCCGATCCGGCGGAAGTGCGGGCGGACGTGGAGTTCCTGACGCGTACCTGGGCGGAGATCAAGGCGCGGTCGGATCAGAAGAAGGCTCCCGCGCTGGTGCATCGCGATTTGAATCTGGTGCAGCGCATTTTGCGGGATTACATCACGCCGGATTTTGGCGCGATCTGGGTGGACACCGAAGAGGAATACACCAAGGTCGTGGACTTCATGAGCCGCTTCCAGCCGCAGCTGGTGGGGCGCGTGAAGCTGTACACCAAAGAAACTCCGGTGTTCGAGGAATTTGGAATCCAGCAGGAAATTGACAAGGGCTTGCGGCCGAAGGTCTGGCTGAAATCCGGCGGGTACATCGTGATCAATCACACTGAAGCATTAGTGGCGATTGACGTGAACACCGGAAAATTTGTGGGCAAGGGCTCGAACCGGCTGGAAGACACGATCGTGCGCACCAACATTGAGGCCTGCAAAGAAATCGTGCGGCAGATGCGGCTGCGCGACCTGGGCGGCATCATCGTAATTGACTTCATTGACATGGAAGAACGCCGGAACCGGGACAAGGTGATGGCGACTCTCGAAGATGCGCTGCGGGCGGACCGCGCGCCGTCGAAGGTGTTGCGATTCAACGAGTTTGGTTTGGTGGCGATTACCCGCAAACGCACCAAGCAGGCTCTAGAACGAACGCTGTGCCAACCGTGTCCGTACTGCACCGGCTCCGGCATGGTGAAGTCTATTCCCACGCTGTGCTACGAAATTCAGACCGAGGCGCGGAAGATGGCTCCGGACCTGAGCGCGGGCAGCATCACGCTGCGCGTGCATCCGGAAATTTCAAAGGCGCTGAAGACCCGAGAATCGTCGCTGATCGAAGAGCTGGAGAATTGGACGAAGAAGAGCATTATTATTCAGGCGGACCCGACGCTGCATTGGGAGCAATACGACATCTACTAACTCGAACCGTAGTCCCGATCATCCATGACTTGTTAGTGGCTCCACAGGCCCTGGTATTAGCCCTCGGAGGGTCAGCTCTTGAAAAACGGCGGGAGTTCAGCGGGAATCGGGTTTTGGGGCTTTGGAAGCATGCTGGCGATTACGCTTTCATGGAACTTGCATCATTCGATCTTATGGATGATCCTCCACGGAATAGTCAGCTGGCTATATGTCATTTATTACGCCGTCTCTAAATGACAAAACCTTGTTGACGTTCTGAAGAGCAGCGGATCACTCCGTTGTGATGATGCACGATCGCGCGACCGTGACGCCTACGTTAAATGCTCAAACAGAGTGTTATCGAAGGGTATGAAATGGCCGCCATTCTCCTGTCACTGCTTATTCCGCTCGTCGGACTCACCTTTGCCGCTGGACGCGGGATTGATCAGAAAATGCCCGTGCCGTCTGCCTTGCTCGGGAATCTGAAGATCGAAATCTCGAAAATCGAGCAGACCACGATGGTTGGAGACGCGTTGAAGGGACTTTCGACCTACCGTCCAACTGGAGCGGTTTATCTAAAAATAAAAAACATCGGAGATTTTTCGGTCTGCGCCACCATCCTTGCGTCGGTCGAAGAATACAAGGGCTCCGAACTCCAGTACACGCAGTGGTTGAGCATCGGCCTTCCGTACAATCCCCAAATCCAAAATCTTCCGCCTGGGACGGAGGTTTCCGGATATTACGATTTCAAACCATCCGCGCAGAAAAGAAATTATGTTTTGGTTTTGGAACAGCGCGGTGTAACCCAGCGCTGCAAGCCTTCGAGTAGAGTCACCGAAGACTCCAACACAGGAACGAAGTCCGCTCGTCTAGCATTCCCGTCGAGCCCGGCACAGTAGTTCGGTCAGCACTCAGCGATCACCGCTGAAGCGTTCTTCTTTGAAGGGGTCGCCGTACATGTTGTAGCCGTTTTGCTCCCAGAAACCTGGTGCGTCGTGATCCATGAATTCCAGGCCGCGGACCCATTTGACGCTTTTCCAGGCGTAGAGGTGGGGGACGACCAGGCGGACCGGATAGCCATGATCGGCGGGCAGCGGTTCGCCATTGTGTTTCAGGGCGAACAAAGTAGTGGGACGCAGCAGATCCGCCAGCGGGACGTTTGAGGTGTAGCCCTGCTCGGCCTCGACCATGACGTGCGTGGCGCCGGGCCGGAGGCGGACGCGCTTCATTAGTTCGGAAAACAGCACGCCTTCCCAGCGGACGTCGAAGCGGCTCCAGCGGGTGACGCAATGCATGTCGGCGGTCACTTCAGTCATGGGCAGGCGCGAAAATTCGTCCCAGGTGAAGCGCAGCCGTTCCTCGACCAGGCCAGTGACTTTGAAGTCCCAGGTTTTGGGATCGAAGCGCGGGACGGAGCCGACGTGGAGCACCGGCCACTTCAGCGTGAGGGCCTGATTGGGCGGCAGGCGGCCGGCTTCGCGCATGGCGCGTTCCTGGCGTTTGCGTTCGGCGAGATCTTCGAACATGGCGACTCTTATTCTTTGGACATTGTTTCGGCCCGACGGCTATGGTGCCTGAATAGCGGCGACTCGATTGTACGATTTTCTTCGCGATTGATTATTGCTGTTTCAGCGTAAAAAGCAGATCCCTCGCTGCCCTTCGGGATGACAATAGTTGCCTGTAGCGACCATTTTGCTCGATCGACGTGAGGGCTCGCGTGGCCCGCCATCGTGCAAGCCGTGGCCTAGCTGCGTCCCCTCGACAATCCAGCCATCCTCTTCAAGCTCACGGCAATTCCCGTATGTTAATATGACGCGGTCGGGTCATCGAAAGACGCATAGGAGATTCCCCTCTGGCTGCTCGAATTTTGAACGGCAACAAGATTCGTGATGAAATTTACGGCGAGCTGGCCGGAGAAATTTCCGCGCTGGCCGGCGCGGGAATCCGTCCGGGGCTGGCCGCGGTGCTGGTGGGCGACAACCCGGCGTCGAAAGTCTACGTGAGCAGCAAAATCGCCGCGTGCGAGAAGCTGGGGCTGGGCAGCATTCAGGTGACTCCGGATGCTTCAATCACCACGGCTGAATTGCTGGCGGTGGTGGAAGATCTGAATCGCCGCGAGGATGTGGACGGAATTCTGGTGCAGCTTCCGCTGCCGCCGCAGGTGGACGCGAAGAAAATTCTCGACGCGGTGGACCCGGCGAAAGACGTGGACGGTTTTCACCCAATGAATGTAGGGCATCTGGTAGCGGGACGACCGACACTGGTCTCCTGCACGCCGGCCGGCGTGATGGAAATCCTGCGGCGCAGCAATATTCCGGTGGACGGCGCGAACGCGGTAGTGCTGGGTCGCAGCGACATTGTGGGAAAACCGATGGCGCTGCTGCTGATGCACGCGAACGCGACGGTGACGATTTGCCATTCGAAGACGCGCGACCTGCCCGAAGCGGTGCGGCGCGGGGACATTGTGGTGGCAGCGATGGGGCGTCCGGCGATGGTGACGCCGGACTACATCCGGCCCGGCGCGACGGTGATTGATGTGGGCATCAATCGCGTTACGGATCCGGCGCAGGCCGCGAAGTACTTCGCGAATTTTCCGGAGCGGCTGGCAGGATTCAATGCAAAAGGCTCGACGCTGGTAGGGGACGTGCATCCCGACGTGGCGAACGTGGCCGGAGCAATCACTCCGGTGCCGGGCGGGGTGGGTCCGCTGACGATTGCGATGCTGATGAGCAACACGGTGAAAGCGGCGCGAATGCGCGCGGAAACCGACGGGCGATTGCCGCGTGATGCGGGCAAGGCAAAAATCCCAGTCGCCGCGACGGCCAAACACTGATGCTCCGAATCGGATTGACCGGCGGGATCGCTTCGGGAAAATCCACAGTGGCTTCGATGCTTCGCGACCTGGACTGTCCGGTGCTGGCCGCCGACGCGCTGGGCCACGAACTGCTGGAAAACGGGCAGACCGCATATGCCGAGGTGGTGCGCGAATTTGGAATTGATATTCTGGACAGCAATGGCAACGTGGACCGCAGCGCGCTGGGGGAAATTGTTTTTGCTGACGCGGAGAGGCGGGCGCGGCTGAACCAGATCCTGCATCCGCGCATTGAGGAAATTATCCAGAAGTGGTTTGCCGCGCTGGACCAGCCCGGCGGCCCGGAAATCGCTATTGTGGAAGCGGCGTTGATCGTGGAAGCGGGCTACCAGAAGCATCTGGACAAGTTGATGGTGTGCTGGTGCCGGCGCGCGCAGCAGGTGGAACGTTTGCTGGAGCGTGGCTTGACGGAAGAGCAGGCTCTGCTGCGCATCGCGGCGCAGATGCCCATGGAAGAAAAGCGCAAACTGGCCGATGAAGCCATCGACTGCTCGGGCACGATCGAAGAGACCGAGAAAGAAGTGGCGCTGGCGGTAAAACGCCTGCTGGATGCCGCGGCAGCGGCGGCCGGCTCTGGCGGTGAGCGAAACATTCCGTGAGCTTGGCGCGTAAGAGAGACATAGGCCGAAGGCGCGGCCCCGGGTTTTCAAGATGAAAGCGACGTCGAACGAAGGTTGGGCAATTCGGTTCCTGACGATTGGGCTGATCATTGGCCTGGGAGCGTATTGGGCCGGATCGCGTTACGGCGAACATGCGCCGACGACGGTGAATGCGCGGCCGACTCTGACGATTACGAACGGCACCGAAACCGGCCTGGATCCCACCGAAAGCGAAAACGTCCGCATCTACCGCCAGGCGTCACCGGCGGTGGCGAATATCGTCACGCGCACGGTCGAATATGATTTTTTCTACAATCCGGTGCCGGTGGAAGGCGCGGGTTCCGGTTTTCTGATTGATACCGACGGGCACATTCTGACGAATTTCCATGTGGTCCAGGGCGCGCAGACGATTGAGGTGACGCTGGGCGAACCGATCCGCTACAAAGCTAAATTGATCGGAGTGGATACGCGAAACGATCTGGCGCTGATTCAGATTGATACCAAAGGCAAGAAGCTCACGCCGCTTCCGCTGGGCGATTCGCGGAATCTGCTGGTGGGCCAACGCGCGCTGGCGATTGGCAATCCCTTTGGATTTTCTAGCACGCTCACGACGGGGATCGTCAGCGCGCTAGGCCGGACGGTGCAGACCAGCGACACCACGTTTATTGACGAAGCGATTCAGACCGATGCTCCGATTAACCGCGGAAATTCAGGCGGACCATTGCTGGATTCCCACGGTCAGGTGATTGGAATTAACAGCGCGATTTATTCGCCGTCGGGGTCGGCGGCGGGCATTGGGTTCGCGATTCCCATTAACACCGGGCGGCGCGTGGCGGAGGATTTGATCAAGTATGGACGCGTGCGGCGCGCAACGCTGGGCGCGGAGGGACGTCCGCTGTGGCCGGAACTGGCGCAGGCTCTCGGATTGAATGTCGAGCAAGGAATTCTGATCGAGCGCGTGGAGCCGGGAGGCCCCGCAGCGCTGGCCGGAATTCGCGGGGGCGACCGTCCTGGGCGGCAGGGTCTGCAACAACTGCGCGTGGGCGGCGACGTGCTGATCGCGATTGACGGAAAAGCGGTGACCAGCCAGATGGATTTGAATCTGATGCTGAACCGTTCGTGGCCCGGTAACACGGTGACGCTGACCATCGTGCGCAACGGCCAAAAAATGAACATCCCCGTAAAGCTTGGCGAAGGTTAGTTGAGTTTCTGCTTCTGTTCGTGGGCCCACCGCAAAGACTAATTTTCGATTTTTGATTTTCCGGTTCTTCCGTTGTATTTGTCGCGGAGCACGTCGCGTTCTTCTTCGGTCAGTGAGAACCAGGATTCGGCGTCGTCACGGACACGTTCCAGCGCGGCCTGCATTTCGTTTTGCTTCTGCTTCATGATGTCGGAGTCGGCGTCTTGGGGAACGTAGATGGGCGGCGCCACAAACATCACCGCGCCTGAAAATGGCAGTGGAACCTGAAACAAATCCCAAGATTTTTTGAACGTGACGGCCCACTGCAGACCGAAATGAACGGCGGAAATGGGACTGCCGGTGCGGCGGGCGAGAATTACCGGGCCGGGCTTAGCAACGTAGCGGGGACCGCGCGGGCCATCAATGGTGAAGGCGGCGTGCTTGCCTGCTTCGACCTGGCGGCCCAATGCGATCAGGCCCTCCACCGCACCACGCGAAGAACTTCCCTGCGCGGTGCCGAAGCCGAGGCGTTCGACGACGCGGCGGGTCCACTGGCCATCGAAATTCACGGTATTCATCACCACGACGCCGCGATTGCGCCAGACCCAGGCGGCGGTGAAGATGCAGCGATGCCAAATCGCGCCAATCCCCGGTTCGCCAGTGTTGCGAATTTGGATGGCGTTGCCGACGCCAACCATTTCGATGCGCAGGGTAGGACCGATAACCCGAATGATCCAGTACACGGCCCAGGCGATGACTGGAATCTGCATGCGACGCCAACGCGAAAGCTGCGGCAGCGGGACTTCCGTTGGCGAATTGGGGATGGGTCCGCTAGGCGGTGGGGTAGATTTCGCGTCGGTATCCACTGCGCTATAGTATAGGCGAATCGCCGCCATGCACTCGACGTACTCCCACGCCAAAGCCGCACGAGAAACGCCGCTGACTTCGAGGCGCTACTCCATCGTGCTGGTGCGCCTGATTGGTTTGTTTCTTTGCCTGCAGGCGGGATTGGCGCAGGCGCAGAATGGGCCGGCGGGCGCGATTGCGCAAATCGTCGGCGACGACATTTCGATCGAGGGCGGGTCTTCGGCGAGTGTGGGGACGCCGAACGGCGGGCCGGTTTATATTTTCAACGGCAGCGTGGTGACGGTACATGCCGGCAGAGCGAAACTCACATTCGCGGCCGGCGGCGACGTGGATATCTGCGGTCCAGCAAAAATCACTTTGCTGCAATCAGGTGGGTCCATTACGGTGGCGCTCAGCATCGGCCGGATTCACTTGCAGCTTCCCGCAGGCGCACCGGTCCGCGTTTTCACGCCGACAATCATTGCGACGCCGATTGACATCAGCGGAGCCGCGCGGGACATCACGCTGGGGCTCGATCTGAACGATTCGCTTTGCGTGCTGGCGACGAGTGGCGCGCTGCGGCTGGAGCAGCAGTTCACGGGCGAGGGGTTGATCGTGCCGCAGGCGGGCGATTTTCTGATCGCATCGGGCAAGCTGGTGCCGACGGCGGGGGTCTCCGGAAATTGTGAATGCGCGGCGATGCACGCGCAGTCCGGGCCGCCACCCAATATTCCAGTGATGGGTGTTTCTTCCGCAGCGCAACTGAACGTGCCGGATACGGCTCCACAACCTGCGCCAGCAGAGGCGAAACCGAATACGGCGGCCGATCCAAACGTGCAATTGAGGGTGCTGGCCAAGGAGGACGAGGCACACCCTCTGCCGCAGCCCGAAAAAAATGTCGCGCCCCCACCGCCACCTCCGACTGCGATGCCCATATATAAAATCGTGATGCCGCCCCTGGGATTTTCAGCGACGTCACCTTCGCCGCCGGACGACCCCTCACTCGACGCAGTGCTGCTGGTGCGGACCGTACACGTCGAACCGGAATACGAATTTACGGGCCACGTGGACGCCCCAACAGCCGGTTCCGCAGCGGCAAGCGTGAGTTCAGCGCAGGCCTCGCCGGGCAAGCCAAAGGACCACAAAGAGAGAAGCGGCGGATTTTGGGCCGGGCTAAAACGTCTTTTCGGTGGCGGGTAAAAAGCACGGACCTCGAGTTGCTTGATTCGTTTGCTTCTTCTCATCGACAACAATTTCGCAGGTCGTGTATTCTGACGCCCGCAGTTTGCCGCGCGATTTGATCTTATCTTTGAAAATGTAACAGGCAAATATAACGGTGGCCATGCGACCGAAACCAATTGTACTGACGGTGCTGGATGGATGGGGTTACCGCGCGGAGAGCGCGGGAAACGCGATTGCGCTGGCGCGGAAGCCGAACTACGACCGGCTGTTGCGCGAATTTCCCAACACTTTGATTCAGACGTCCGGGCCGGCCGTGGGATTACCTGAAGGGCAGATGGGCAATAGCGAAGTGGGCCATTTGAATATCGGGGCCGGGCGAGTGGTGCAGATGGACACCACGCGCATCGAGGCGCTAATCGCCAGCGGAGAATTTTCGCGGCAGCCTTTGCTGCGACAAACCATGGAGAGAGCGCGCGGGCACCAACTCCATTTGATGGGCTTGGTCAGCGACGGCGGGGTTCATTCGCACATCGAGCATCTCTACGCGCTATTGCGGATGGCGCGCGAAAATAAAGTGGAACGCGTTTTCGTGCACTGCTTTATGGATGGACGCGACACGCCGCCGGAAAGCGGGGTCGACTTTCTGGGCGCGCTGCAGCAGAAAATGCGCGAGTACGGAGTGGGCGAGATCGCGACGGTGACCGGCCGCTACTACGCGATGGACCGCGACAATCGCTGGGAGCGGGTGGGCAAGGCGTACCAAGCGATCGTCCACGGCGCGGCGGAAATCAAGAGCACTGATCCGCTGGCGGTGATGCGCGCCAGTTACGAAAAGGGCGTCACCGATGAATTTGTGCTGCCAGCGGTGATCGTGACGAAAGATGAACCGGGAAAGCCGTCTGCCCCGCGCGGAGTGATTCGCGACGACGATGCGGTGATTTTTTTCAATTTTCGTGCGGATCGCGGCCGCGAAATGACGCGGGCGCTGATGGAACCCGGATTCACGGAAATTGACGATCCGGCGCGTCCCAAGAATCTGGCGTTTGTGGCCATGACCCAGTACGACAAGGCCTGGCCGTGGCTGCGTTACCTGATCGCCCCGGAAAAACTCGATCACATTCTGGCGAATGTTTTCGCCGAGCAGCAATTCAAGAACATGCGCATCGCGGAGACTGAAAAATATGCGCACGTCACTTATTTTTTCAATGGCGGCGTGGAGAAACCATTCTATGGAGAAGAACGCGTCATGGTTCCCTCCCCCAAAGTTGCCACCTACGATCTGAAGCCGGAAATGTCCGCAGCCGGCGTGGCCGACGCGGTGATCCACGCGATCGAGCGCGGAGATTTTGACGCCATCATCATGAATTTCGCGAACGCGGACATGGTGGCACATTCCGGCAAGCTGGATGCGGCGATCAAGGCGGTGGAGGCGGTGGATGCAGGCCTGGGGAGAATTTTTCAGGCGCTGCGGCCGCGCGGCGGAGCCTGGATTATCACCGCGGACCACGGCAACGCCGAAACGATGATCGATCCGGTGACTGGCGGCCCGCACACCTATCACACCACGAATCCCGTGCCGTTTATTTTGCTGAGTGAGGATGGCACAACCCAGTTGCGCTCCGGCGGTTCGCTGCGCGATATTTCGCCGACGTTGTTGGGCGTGCTGGGCGTGCCGGAACCCGCCGAAATGTCCGGGCGCGACTTGCGAATTCTCCGAAAGTAATCAATTTCCGCTGGTTGGTTTGGGCGACGTATAACCCTGCCGAGCGTACACGTTTATTTTCTTTTTGTGATTCTTCTTGTCCAGCGTGGTCATGGGATTGCCTTCATCGTCCAGCACTTCAAGTTTCAGCTTGTGATATTTGCCGTCCGGAGCGCTCGAGGGCGTGAAACCTATCGTGTACTGATTGCGCAGAAAGGCGGCGACGGAATTGAAAATGTCGTTCATCTCGCCTTCGAAGCGGGGGAACCAGGCGTAACCGCCGGTCATTTCGGCGAAAGTATTGAGCTGATTTTTAGCCTGGAGGTAGTTGACGCTCGCAAATTCCGGTCCGGTCATGCTGCGTTCGTGAATGTTCAAGGCATCGAGCAACTCACCCATGCCAATGGAGAAGATGGTCACCTCGGTTTCCTTCAGGTGTTTGAAGGTCTGATCCAGGGTGTGTTTGCTGAAGGTGTCGTATCCGGAAGCGATGATCAAAATGGATTTCTTGCCCTTTACGTCGCGGAGCTGATCCAGGGTTTCCAATACGGCGTCAAATAAATTCGCTTCGTGGAAATCAGGCCAATACAATCCGGCGATAGCCTGCCCAACTTGATTCTTGTCCTGAGTGAAATCCACGAGCACGTTGGTCCGCAGGTCGAAGGTCTTAAATGCGACCCAATCTTTTTGATTCATGTGGCCGAGAAAACCGTAGGCCCAGTTTTTTCCGCGATAACCGAAATAGCCGCCCATGCGAGAACTGAATTCCATCAGCATGACGATGGTGATGGGCGCTTCGCTGGGAGCGAAATTCGAAATTTGCTGGGGCTGATTGTCGTCAACCACGCGAAAATTCTGCCTTTTCAGGCCAGTGATCAGGTTGCCGTCGGCGTCGGTCACCACGGCGTCAATATTCACCAGGTTGGACTGCACCGCGATAGAAACTTGCGGCGCCTGAGAAAGCGGCTGCCCGGCTTGTGCCGGCTGTTGCTGCCCCGTCGGAGCTTTCGGCGCCGCGCCGGGCTGTGGCGTCGGCGAAGGCTTGGTGGGGCCCTCCTGCTGTTCCTGCTGACGGGCGTGCGCGGCCAGGAAACCGGCCGGTACGCCTAACACCGCGATCAAGGCTACAAAGGCAACAATTCGCACCGATATGTTCTTCAACTGCAAACTCCTTCCCCGATTGGCTCCCCATTGTGATGCCGTTTAGGCCCGCTTGGGATGTCGGCCAAGTTCGCGCACGAAGCACGAGTTACAACAAAGATTACGATTGAGAAACCGACGCACGCGGGCCGCCGGACCCTCGCGCGGTCACATGATAATATCTTTTAGTAACTCCGCTACTGAATTTAAAACCCTGGGGGAAACAAAGAATGGCGCGTTCGCGCGTACCAGCCCTGCCGTTCGTATTCGCACGTCGCTCGGTCAGCCTGCTCGTCTTAACTTTGGTGAGCTTGTTCTGGTTTGCCGGGCAGGCGAGCGCTCAATCTCCCACCACACCGCCGTATGGTCCGGGAGCGCAGGCGCCCGCTGCGGCCAACCCGAACCTTTCGCAGATTGAAATCGAGGCGATCAGCTGGCTGCAAGGATTGCTGCGCATCAATACCACGAACCCTCCGGGCAACGAACTGGTCGCCGCGAAGTATCTGGCCGACATCCTGCAGAAGAATGGACTTCAATCCGAAGTTTTTGAGAGCACGCCAGGTCGCGGCATTCTGGTGGCGAGGCTGGCGTCCAGCGCGGTTTCCGATCCTAGCCGCGCGCTGTTGCTGCTGGGCCATCTCGACGTGGTGGGCGTGGACAAAAGCAAATGGACGGTGGATCCGTTCGGCGCCGTTCTGAAGGATGGATACATCTACGGTCGCGGCACGATTGACGATAAGAGCATGACCATCGCTAACCTGGCGGTATTTATTGCCATCAAACGATCGGGGCTTCGGCTGACACGGGACATTATTTTTCTGGCGGAGGGTGACGAGGAAGCCGGCGGCGAAAACGGCATGAAATTCGCCGTGGAAAAGCACTGGGACAAAATTGCGGCGGGATACTCATTGAACGAGGGCGGGCATGTCGAACTGAAAGACGGAAAAGTGCAGTACGTGGCGATTGCGGCCAGCGAAAAGGTTCCGGTCAGCGTGGACATCATCGCCACTGGAATGTCCGGCCACGCTTCCCTGCCGCGGAAAGACAATGCGGTGGTGCATCTCTCGGCGGCGATCGCAAAAATTGGAACCTACGAGGCCCCGGTCCAGTTCAACACGGTAACGCACGCGTATTTCGAAGGGCTGGCCAAAGTGGAAGATCCGGAAACGGCGAAGTGGATGGAGTCTCTGAATTCCCCGGATCGCGGCGAGCATGCCGCGCGCTATCTTTCCAACACCAACCCTCTGTGGAACGCGATGTTGCGCGACACGATTTCGCCAACCATGCTTCAAGCCGGAATTCGGGTGAACGTGATTCCGCCGGAAGCACGCGGAGCCATGAACATCCGGCTGCTCCCCGGAAACCAGCTCGAACCGCTGCTAGGAAAGTTGCGCACGCTGGTCAACGATCCGGAGATTCGCCTGGAAGTGGAGCCGGGCGAAGTGGAGACGGCGCCATCGTCATCGCTGGATTCGGAACTGTTCGGAAGCATCACGCGCATGACCGGTCAAGTGTTTCCCGGAGCGACCGCGTTTCCTATGATGGACACCTTCGCGACCGACTCGGCGCGGCTGCGTCTTCGAAACGTACAAGCCTATGGACTGTTCCCTTTTCCGCTGACTACAGAGGATGAATGGCGGATGCACGGTGAAGACGAACGTATTCCCGTAACTTCATTTCAGAAAGGCATCGATTTTCTCTTTGCCATCGTTAACGACTTCTCGGTGACCAAATAATCGTGACTAATATCAGAAAAGCTAAAATTGTCTGCACTCTCGGCCCGGCAAGCTCCTCGCAAAAAATGATTGACCAGCTGATCTGCGCCGGCATGGATGTGGCGCGGTTGAATTATTCGCATGGGTCGCATGAAGACCGAGCGCGGATGGTCAAGGACCTGCGCAGAGCTTCGGCCCGCCGCGAACGGCCCATCGCCGTGCTGGCCGACCTGCAGGGACCCAAAATCCGTACGGGAAAACTGGAACACGGAAAACCGATTCATTTGTATTTCGGCAAACGCTTCCGCATCACCACGAAAAACATTTTAGGAAACGAAGAGGGAGTGAGCACCACGTTTGCAGCTTTGCCTTCTTCGGTGCGCAAAGGCGACCGGATTCTTTTGAGCGACGGCGATATCGCGTTGCGGGTGGTCTCCACATCTTCGATCGAAGTGGTGACGCAGATCGAAAACGGCGGCGACCTGGGGGAGAACAAAGGCATCAACTTGCCGGGAGTGAAGCTGAAAATTCCGTCGCTGACGCCGAAAGACAGAAAAGATTTGGTGCAGGCCCTGGCGATTGGGGCGGATTACGTGGCACTGAGTTTCGTGCGCAGCGCGCGGGACGTGCGGGCGGCGAAAGCGGCCATAGCTCGCGCCGGCAAAAAAACCCCGATTATTGCCAAACTCGAAAAGCCGGAAGCAATTGACAACCTGGACGAAATTTTGGCGATCGCGGATGGTGTGATGGTGGCGCGGGGCGATCTGGGCGTGGAAATGAACCCCGAAAGGGTTCCGGTGGTGCAGAAGCAGATTATTTTGAAGGCGCGCGATGCGCTGGTGCCGGTGATCACGGCCACCCAGATGCTCGATTCGATGCAGAAGAATCCGCGGCCCACGCGAGCGGAAGCTTCAGACGTGGCCAATGCCGTTTTTGACGGCACCGATGCGTTGATGCTTTCGGGCGAGACGGCTTCGGGCTTGTACCCGCTGGAATCGGTGGTGATGATGGCGCGAATTATTGTGGAGGCGGAAGCAAGCGTCACCTCCATGCCTCGTCCGGTGCATGTGGGCGATTTGCAGATCAAGGAAGCGATCGCCGAAGCGATATGCCACACGGCGGAGGAATTGAGCCTGAAGGCGCTGGCGGTATTCACGGAGACCGGCTCATCGGCGGCGCTGGTTTCGAAGTACCGCCCACGGACGCCGATCATTGGATTTTCGCCGGTGCGCGAAGCGCGACGTAGGATGTCACTCTACTGGAGCGTGTTGCCGCGCAGCATTGACCGTGAATACGATATTGATTCGCTGGCGGCCTCCGCGGAAAAACGCCTGCTCGAAGAAAAATTGGTGAAGAAGGGTGACATCGTCGGAGTGATTGCCGGAACTCCGCTGGCGACGCAGGGGACCACAAATTTGATCCGCTTGATTCGCATCGGCGGGTAGAACGAATCTTTGGACGACTTTTGAATGCTTTGAGGCTAGCTAAAGGCTGCGCGAAATTCAGTTCAGCCAGTTGTCCGGGCGTGAGGGCGGTTTCTGATCGTGGTCGCGGACGTACACTTCGAACTTCTTCTTTAGGCGGCGGCGCTGCCAATCGGAATAGGAATTGCGCAGCGTGTAACCGAAGGATCCTCGACGCAGGTAAATGTATCCCACCAACATTCCACCGAGATGGCAGATGTGGCTGACGTTGTCGCCGGTGGAGCCGATGGTGCCGAAGAATTCGATGGCACCGAGGACGATCACGAGCAGGCGCATGGAAACCGTCACGGGCAACGGGAACAGATATACCTGCCGGTGCGGCATCACGATGGCGACGGCCAGCAATACGCCGTAGATCGCGCCGGAAGCACCGATGGTGGGCGGTATCAGTGAATCCAGCCCCGCGCCGCCAGCGAGATAAATTAATTCCTTCACGATGACGTTGATTACGCCCGCACCGATTCCGCAAACGAAAAAGTAGGTGTAAAACTTCTTCGAGCCCCAGGCCCGTTCCAGATCCGCGCCGAACATGGCCAGATAGAGAAGGTTGAACAGAATATGCAAGATCGTGGCGTGCAGGAAAATATAGGTAAACAACTGCCAGACCCAACCATGCGTCACCGCATAGGTGGATAGACCGAACCACTTCAACCACCACACGGCTCCAGGTTCGTGAAAAGCAAACTCCGAAAGTTTTTGCAGGGTGAAAACAGCGATGCAGGCAAGGCAAATGGTCTTGATCGCCGGCGGAAAGTATCCGCTCAGGTCATACCGATAACCAGGGCCACGCGAGAAGGTTCGCACCACGGACAAGTCTAAAGATTCCGCACGCGAGAGTCAAAGCACTCGCGGGGAAGAACACGCACACACAGATTGAGCGCGCTCACGCTGCAGGCGGCGATCGCGAGGCGCGTTCAGGCGGGGGCGTTCGCTTGCTTCTGCGGGAATCCGGGGCTGGCCATGACCTCTTCACTTTGGGTGCGATGGCGATCGCAGTGCGCCGCGATCAGCAGGCACCACTGATACAAATCGAGATCGCCAAATGCCGGATGTTTGTGGAAATGGCGCCTCAGGTCCGCGTCGGTGCTGGCGGCGAAGTCCCGAGTCTGGCGGCGTGTCGCTTCAAATTCCTTCAAGAACTGGTCATCCGAGAATTGACCGGTGGGAACCAGCATTTGCGGCGCCTGGAAACGAGTTACGCGGCCGGCCACGTTAGCGGTCATCTCATGATCTTTACCTTCGAACACGCTCTGCCTCGAGGAATCGGGGCCCGCCTCCAAGTTTTTTTGAATAAGGTCAAGCACGCGGCGCTCGACGGTCACAATATGTTCCAGACATTCGGCGACCGTCCAGCGGCCGGGGGCGGGACGAAAGTGCAATTGCTGGGGCGACAGGCTCTGCATCATGCGCAACAGGCGTTCGCGCGATTCGGTAAGCTGGTTCAACAATGATTCGCGTTCGGCGGGTGTCATATGTGCTCCTTGCTGGCGATTTCGATGGCTGCCATCATACGACTTGTTTCACCCTGGACGGACCGGAAAAAAAACCTTCACGTGACAAAGCCGGGCTTTCGGATATGATTGTGTCATCCACCGTGTCAGCGCAACGACGGTTTCGGGCGGCTGGATTTTAAATTCTGCCGGCGCTGCGACCACTCCCCTTCCAATGCATTTAGGACGCGAAGTGCGGAAATTGCGGATTGTTGTGGTACGGGTGTTCAAAGGAAACGATGCGAGCGGCAGCTGGTGACGAATTTCGGGATTTGCTGAATCTGGTTCGGAAAAGCGGGTTAATGGCGAAACAACCGGCCTATTACTTCCGGAAGATCCTTCTCAATTTTGTTCTGTTGGGTGTCGCTTTTCTCCTGATCAAGGCGTTTCACAATCGCTGGGCAGAACTTCTGAATGCCGCGTTCCTGGCCTTCGTGTTCGCGCAACTGGGATTTATCGTCCACGACGCGGGCCATCAGGAAATTTTCACGCGTCCGGCTGGAAACGAAGTGATCGGCCTGATTCATTCGAATTTGCTGCTGGGATTCAGCTACAGCTGGTGGGTGGACAAGCATAATTCGCATCATTGTTCTCCGAATCACATTACCGCCGATCCGGACGTCGAAATCCCACTATTCGCATTCACCAAAGATCAGGCAGACACCAAGCGCGGCCTGGCGCGGCTGACAGTGCGATACCAGCACTTCTGTTTTTTCCCTTTGTCTTTGTTCGAAGCATTCGTGCTGAAGGTGGACAGCGTCCGGTTCCTGAGGCGCAACAAAGTCGCACATCCGGTGATTGAAGTGGCTTTGCTGGCTTTGCATGCGGTCTGGTTTTTGGGGCTGCTGTATCTTCTGCTCGGCTGGCCGCACGCCTTGCTGTTTTTCGTGGCCCAGCAGATGTTCCTAGGACTGTATCTGACTTTGATATTCGCGCCCAACCACCAGGGCATGCCGCTGCTGGATGGCAGCAAAGCGGTGAATTTTTTTCGCGAACAGGTGCTGACCAGCCGGAATATCAAGCGGCATCCGGGAGTGGATTACTGCACGGGCGGGCTGAGTTGCCAGATCGAACATCATTTGTTTCCAACCATGCCGGCCAACAAACTGCGCGAAGTGCAGAAGATCGTCAAATCGTATTGCGCGTCGCGCGATGTTCCGTACCACGAGACTTCGCTGGTGCAGTCGTTTCGCGAGGTGTATCAGGATTTGCGAGAGAACAGTTTGATTGTTAGCAGGGGTTCGGTCGGCAATATCGTCACCAATCGAACCGAGCTGTAGATCGAAGACCGGCGACAGCGCACGACATCCCGACCCATTTTCACTTTTGCTTCTTAACGTAGACCGAATCCCAGACGACGCTCCAGGTTTTCTCCCCGTCAGTTGATTGCTCCGCCATCTGACGCACTTTGCCGGGCTCGAGAACGTACCAAGTCCATCGCGACACCGGCGATTTCGTCTCGTCCGTGATGAGCACCATTTTGCCGTCAACCAAATCTCCGGCCATGGCCGGAAAGGCTCCGGCGTTTCCTGAATTGTCGAGATACAGCTGGTGCCATTTTTTATCGCGCACGTCGTAATAATTGAAGCTGGTGCCGGTCTGACCTCCGGTCGAAGACGTCCAATGTTCGACCAGCAGGCAACCCTGCTGCTCGATGGTTACCAGATTGTGTCCGACGGTGGGCCCACCATTCGGGGCGCGCACGTCCCAATCACCGACCCAGAAATCGAATTTGCGATATTCCGCGGCTCGACATGGCGCCACCGTTTCGACTGGCTTTTGAGATCCCGCGTTGTTCTTCAGCTGGGCGAATTCGGCGGTGACGATCGCGACCGCCGGCGGCGCGCACCGCGGGCTGCCACTCGAGATGACTACGATTAGCAGGACGCACGGCATCCATAATTTCATCGATTGTTCTCCCAGTGCTGGTTGTTCTGTAGTCGCGAACCGGAACCTTGCGTCTATAGACGTTTATTTGTTGTGGGCGTAAGCAAGCGGGTCCGTCAAGCCGGGGAGAAACTATGTGCGAGTCAAGTTTTCGTGAGTTGCGGTGGCGGGGACGTCGGCGTTGGCGAGCAGCCGTTCGATGGTGGCAAATAGTTCCAAGGTACGAATGGGTTTCGAGATATAGCCGTCCATGCCCGCGACGATGCAACGTTCTTCGTCACCCTTAAGGGCGTTGGCGGTCATGGCGATGATCGGTAGGTGTGAACCCGTCGTTTTTTCTTTTTCGCGGATGGCGGCGGTGGCTTCGAAGCCGTCCATTTCGGGCATCTGGACGTCCATGAGCACCACGTCAAAATTTTCTTTTTCGAAAGCAGCAAGTCCTTCGCGCCCGTTGCCGGCCACTGAAACGACGTAACCTCGTTTTTCAAGAAGCCGAACCGCGAGAGTTTGATTTACGGCGTTGTCTTCCACCAGCAGGACGCGCGAACGCTTAGTTTCTTCCCTCAAGCTGTGGCACGTTACCAGCGGAGTCTGCTGCAGAGGCTTGTCTTCCAAGGTATTGCAAATCGCCTTCAACAATTCGGACTGGAGCACGGGTTTTACCAGATAGGCGGAAATTCCCAGTTCCCGGCAGCGCGCAGCATCGCCCAATTGCCCGGCGGAGGTGAGCATCATGAGGGTGGCGCCGGTAGCTTTCGATTCGGCTTTGATGCGCTCGGCAAGCATGAAGCCGTCCATATCCGGCATCTGGCCGTCAATCACGAGGAGATGAAACGCACGACCGTTGCTGCCAGCCAGTTCCAATTCCCGCAGCGCTGAGTATCCATCTTCGACGGCCGTGGAATCCATACCCCAACGAGTGAGCGCTCCGGTCAAAATTCTGCGATTGGTAAAATTGTCGTCGACAATCAGCGCGCGCAGGTTGCGCAGCTTTTCGGGTGCGAGTGAAAGTGAACCAGGCGAAGGTTTATCCTGCAGAACCACACGCGTGGTGAAGTGAAATGTGCTGCCCTGGCCCGGTTCACTTTCCACCCAAATCGAGCCGCCCATCATGGCCACAAGTTTGGCGGAGATGGTCAGGCCCAAACCGGTACCGCCATATTTTCGAGTGGTGGAACCGTCGGCTTGAGAGAAGGGTTCAAAAATCTTGCGTTGATGTTCGGGAGGAATGCCGACGCCGGTATCTTTCACCGCAAAATGCAGGCAGGTTGTGCCGGGTTCGTGGGATTCTTCCTCGACATTGATGAGCACTTCGCCATGCTGGGTAAATTTGATCGCGTTCCCTACCAAATTGATCAAGATTTGGCGAATTCTGCCAGGGTCGCCGAGGAGCGCTTCCGGAACATCCGGATGGACTTCGTAGACCAGTTCCAGATTCTTTTGAGAGGCGCGAAAGCTCAGCAACTTCATTGCGTCGCCCAAGCTTTCACGCAAGAGGAACGGGATGGATTCGAGTTCCAGTTTCCCGGCCTCAATCTTGGAAAAATCCAGAATGTCGTTGATGATGGCGAGCAGGGCCTCGGCGGAGAGCCGCACGAGGCCGAGATTTTCACGCTGCTCGGCAGTCAGTTCACTCTCCAGCACCAGTTCGGTCATACCGAGAATTCCATTCATCGGGGTACGAATTTCGTGACTCATGGTGGCAAGGAACGTGCTTTTGGTATGGCTTGCAGCCTCGGCGGCTTCCTTAGCTTCGCGCAGATCCTGTTCGAATCGTTTGCGTTGGGTCAGGTCGCGGAAGAATCCAGCAAAGTGATGGCTGTCCTCGGCACGCAATGCGGAGATGGTGACCTCGACGGGAATTTCCAGGCCATCGCGGTGCGACGCGACGGTCTCGAACCGGCGATTCAAAGCGCGTTCGTCGTTTGACGCCAGCAATTCGCGAATTTGCTGAGCGTAGGAGTCGCGGTGACCGAACGGAATGATCGCCTCCGCGAGAGTTTGTCCGAGCGCGGCGGCATGGGGCCACCCGAAGGTGATCTCTGCCTGCTTGTTCCAATCCGTTATTTTTCCCTGCGAGTCGGTACCCACGAAGGCATCGAATGAGGTTTCAAGTATGTGGCGGGATCGCCGTTCGCTGGCTTCGAGTTCCATCGCCTGAGCGGAGAAACGGCGGTCCACAAGTGAGGTCAAAATCGTAATGCCCAGGAGCATGAAGGTGACCACGATGATGCCGATCGTGCCGACCGAAGAAATATTCAGAGAGTGCGACAAGCCGCCCTCGACTGACTGAGCTGGCGCGAAACTGGCCGCCGCCATTCCGGTGTAGTGCATCACTGGAACGGCCGCTCCCATGACTACCGCGCTGGCAATCTTGCGCCAATCGCCCGAAGTAGTTTCTCCACGAAAATGAAAAGTAAGTAAAAGGGCAACCAAAGCGATCACCATGGCCAGAACAACGGAAAGAATCACGATTCGGGAAGAGTACTGACACATGGCGGGCAGGCGCATGGCAGCCATGCCGATGTAATGCATCCCGGCGATGGCGCTGCCCATAAAGATGGCGCCCGCCACGGCGCGGAGAAAATTCATCCGGCTGCGACTGACCACGAAAAGGGCAATCGCCGAAGCGAGAATGGCGGCCAGCAGCGAGAGCAGCACCGTCGGCCAGTCGTATTGCACGGGAACCGGCAGCCGAAGCGCCAACATACCCACGTAATGCATGGACCAGATGCCCGTGCCCATGGCCACGGCGCCGCCGCCCAACCACAACCTGCGTGCATTGCCGCGCGCTGAGGTAACGCGTCCGGCCAAGTCCAGCGCAGCGTAGGACGCGAAAACGGAAATCAGCACGGACAGAGCAACGAGACGGTAGTCGTACGAGCCGCGCAGCAAATGATCGGCTAAGGGCATTGCTCCACCTTTTCGCGATATCCATTGGATGTCGCGTTCTATAAACGAAGGGGCAGACAGTGAAATTCCGTTGGCCAGCCAACGACTGAGGAGAGGGTCAGTCCTTGAACCAGAGGAACACTTTGGAAGGGACCTCTATCTTAACCTGCTGACAGGTCGGGTCAATAATGACGGGGAAAACGCACCGGAGTAGTTAACAAGCAGGATAACCTGGCTACGAATGAGTTTCCAACCACCGACCTACGAGTTTGGCGACGTGCTCACACATATCGTGATCTTCGGAGGCGAATGCCGCTGGGAAATGACTGTCAATATCGAGTTCGCCCTTCACTTCACCGCGCACAAAAATCGGCACGACGATTTCCGATTTGGTTTCGGTGGAACAGGCCAGGTAGCGCGAATCGGCGTTTACGTCATCCACCACTACGGTCTTGCCGGTAGAAGCGGCAGCGCCGCAAATTCCCTGATTCAGCGGGATGCGGGTGTGCGGGGTCATTGAGCCTTTGAACGGGCCAAGTTCCAGCATGTTTTTGTCTTTTGGATCGATCATGTAAAAACCGACCCAGTTGTACTTGAGCAGGTTCTGATGCAGCAGCGTGACGATTGCGGTCATCAGGTCTTTGGCGGTCGCGGATTTTGCGGCGAGCCCATCGAGTTGCGGAATCAGATCTTTCGGTTTCGGTTGAGTTTTGAACATAGACTTATTACAACACGGGCCCCAGTTAATTTCGAGCCAGGCAGTTTCAAACCAATTAGCCCTGCTTCAGTTTCTTTCGCGCCGAAACGAAAAGTGAAATTGCCAGCAGGACGAAAAGAATCACGCCCGTCACCGGCGAGCCACTGAACCCGGGGAATTTTGCTCCCAGCGCGAACATTCCCGCCGGCCAGGGCAGGCGCAGAACCGCCGCAAGCCAGTGCGGCACTTTCGCGCTGAGCAGCGGATCCTGCAGCAAATTCAGGACAATGGCGAGCAATCCAAGGACGCCGCCTGCTGCGATCAATCCGCTGGCGTAGAGCGAACCGGGACTGACTTCGTTTTCGGCATCGCTCTGTTTTTCCATTCCTTGTTCGGCGAGCCAGCGCACCAAACCGCCGGCGAACATGGCCATGGTGGTGGCGATGGACAAATACGAACCCACGGCGAAGGGCAGCGAGCGCACGCCGAGCAATTCAATCGCGATCACCAAAAATACACCGAGAAATACCAGACGCCACGGCAATCGTTGATTCAAGATTCCGCTGATCACCGTGGCCATCAGGCGCGCTTGTGGCGCGGCCGCCTGGTCGCTGCCGATTCCCTGTACCCACTGCACTTCGATTTCGCGCGTGCCGGAATCGTACAAATACTTTCCATCCGGCACTTCGTGCGAGCCCAGGGCATTCACCAGCGTGTACGTTTTTCCGTTGTAAACGTAGTTGTGTTCCTGCACATCCACGCCGGGCTGCAGATGATCAATATCGAGAGCAATTTGCATCGGCTTGTACTGGGCCAGGCCGATATTCATCAAAATCAAGGTGCCGCCGATGGCGAGGGACGAAACCATCACGCCGATGACCAGCGCGACTTGTTGCCAGTAAGGAGTGGCGCCAACCAGGTAGCCGGTTTTCAGATCCTGCGAGGTTGCGCCGGCGATCGCCGAGGCGATGCAGACCACGCCTCCGATGGTCAGCGCCAGCACCTGATATGGAGTCGAAGTCCAGTGAATCACCAGGAACACAGCGCAGGTGGCCATCAATGTGGCAATGGTCATTCCGCTAATCGGGTTGGACGAGTTGCCAATCAGGCCGCTGATGCGCGAGGCAACCGTAACGAACAGAAAACCAAACACGATCACAAAAAGCGCGGCAAGAAAATCGGAAAACCCGCTGGTCATGGCTCCCGGAATGGGCTTGAATTTCAGCAGCGCCCACATCATGACCACGATCACTGCCGAGCCAATCACGACCACACGCATGGACATGTCGCGCTCGGTGCGCTTCATTTCCGAGAGCCCGGCCTGTCTGGCGCGAATATCCTTGATTCCCGCGGTCAACGCCGAAAAAATCGTCGGCAAAGTCTTGACCAGGGTGATCAGCCCCGAAGCAGCCACCGCCCCCGCGCCGATCGAACGAATGTAGCTGCTATAAAGCTGATCGGGAGTCATCTGCCCGATCGGAATCGTGGAGGGATACAGCGGCACATTTCCGCCCAACGAACCGAAAAATTTAATGGCGGGCATGATTACCAGCCAGGAAATTACGCCGCCGGCAAAAAGCGTTCCGGAAACTCGCGGGCCGATGATGTAGCCCACACCCAAATACTCTGAAGTAATATTCGCGCGAAACGACGCGCCCGGGAGCCAGCTCGGCCGATGCTCCGGCTGCTCCGGCCACATTCCCATGGTCTTCATCGCAAAGGTGTAAATTCCGCCGAGGCCCAGCCCCAAAAACACCCGTCCGGCGAAGGACCCGCCGCGTTCGCCCGCGACCAGCACATCAGCGCAGGCGGTACCTTCGGGAAACGTCAGATTGCCGTGCTCTTTTACGATGAGTTGGCGGCGCAATGGAATCATGAACAAGACGCCGAGCCAGCCGCCCATTAGTGCGAGAAAAAAGATGCGCCAGTATTCGGTGTTCAGCGAAAATCCCAGAAAGATCAGTGCCGGTATGGAGAAAATTACTCCGGCGGCGACCGATTCGCCAGCCGAGCCGGTGGTCTGCACGATGTTATTTTCGAGGATGGTGGAGCGGCCGAACGCGCGGAGGATGCTGATCGAAAGAACCGCGATGGGGATCGAAGCGGAGACGGTAAGCCCCGCGCGAAGGCCGACGTACACCGATACGGCGCCGAACAAAATGCCGAAGAGCGAGCCGAGGATTACGGCGCGAAGGCTGAACTCAGCGACACTCTCCTCGGCGTCAACGTACGGCCTAAATTCCGCCGGCGGTGCCGTCGAACTCCATTGCTTTGTCGCCATCGAGTCTCCCGAACCAGCGGCCAGGACGCGAGAGTGCGCGCCGCTCGATTCTGAACCAAACGGCGCAAGTTAACACCACTCGTAGGCCCGCGCAAGCCGCATTCCGGGGTGACTCAATGGGCAAAAAAAAGACGGCACAAACTTCGCGCCGTCACTTCGAATCGCAATCGTCAATTTAGTGGAAATTATTCGTGGCGCAGCGCGATCGAGCTTGTGGGAAGCGCATCGATCGAATCGGACAGCAAACGCAACGCTAGGGCGGGTGACTGACAGTTAAATGGCGTTCGGCGTCGCTCGCCGGCGGATACAATCACTTGCCGGGTGGCGTCTAGCGAACTTGCAAGCCTTGCTTTTGGGTTGGCGGCGGCACGATGCCGTTCATGCGCAGATATTCGACGATCTGCCCGTAGTGATCGGCAAAGTGCCAGACGGCGATAACCGCAACTCCCAATTTTGTATTGGGCCCGCCGTACTGACCCTCCACCCGATCCATTTCATTTTTCGAGTTCAGAGTGGCGCACACTTTGTTCCCATACTCGATTGAGTCCTTGAGGTATTTCACCAGCTCCGCTTTACTCTTCGCGGGTGACGGGCCGCCCTTTTCGCAATGCTCGGGCGGCGTCTTCCCTTCGATTTCGTTGAAGAACGCAAAATTAGCGCAGGCCACGTGTTTGACTTGTTCGGCGAAGGAACGCATGCCAACAAAATTTCCGCCGGGCGCATTTGGCACGTAGTCGTATTTTTCCGCGGGCATTGCTTCAGCGACGGACAAAAATTGATCCGCAGTGTAGTGCAAAATGTCCCCGATGCTGTCGGCGACGTTTTTCGGAACAGCATCTTGCTGGGCGCGTGCCGGAGCAGAGGCCACCGCAAAAATGAACACCAAGCCGGTAACGAAAAATATGATTTGAGTTCGAAGAGATTTCATGACGGGTCTCCGCTGCGTTCCGCGAACTCGGCCCCGTCGCGGGTTGCAACGGGCCCTATATATCACATGCCTTCGTAGTTTGGGCCGCCTCCGCCTTCGGGCGGAACCCAATTGATGATCTGGTAGGGGTCAGCGATGTCGCAAGTCTTGCAGTGGACACAGTTGGAGGCGTTGATTTTAAGTTTCGGGGCGCCTTTTTCGGTAACCATTTCATATACGGCCGCGGGACAAAAATACTGGCAGGGATTGCCGTATTCGCGGATACATCGGTCTATGCAGATATTCGGTTCCAGAACGATCAGGTGGCAGGGCTGATCTTCTTCGTGGCGCGTTCCGGAGTGATAGACGTCGGTAAGACGATCGAAAGTCAGTTTGCCATCGCCTTTGTAACGCAAGGACTGGTCCACCAGGTGCGCGCTGCGATTGCGCTTTTTGTATTCTTTGTAGCCCGGTTCGCTGCGCATGGGATCCACCAGGCCGCGCCCGCCGGTGACGAATTGCAATCCCGATTGGACGAAGCCGGGCAGCAGGCCGCCGCGGAATGCCTGGTGAAAATTGCGCACTTCCCACAATTCCTTTTTTACCCAGCTTTGGTCTATTTTTTTCTGGTAAGCCGCAAGCGTCTCCGCTGAGGTATCGCCTTTGCACAATGCTTCGTAAATCGTTTCGGCGGCGAGCATGCCGGTTTTGATCGCGGTGTGAATTCCCTTCAGCCGCTGCGAATTCAGCACGCTGGCGGAATCGCCGATGATCAGGCCGCCATCCACGTGCGTGCGCGGCATGGAATACCAGCCACCGTAGGGCACGGTTTTTGCGCCGTAGCGAACCAGCTTGCCGCCCTCCAGGATTTTTTTCACCGTGGGATGGGTCTTGAATTTCTGAAAGGCTTCGTGAGGATCGAACAGCGGATTTTTGTATTCGAGCGCGACGACCATGCCCACCGACACGCGATTATTCTGCATGCCGTAAATCCAACCGCCGCCGTAAAGGTCGGAAGTCAGCGGCCAGCCCAGCGAGTGTGCCACGAAGCCCGTCTCGATGCGGCCCGGCTGCACGTCCCACAATTCCTTGATTCCAATTCCGTAAATTTGCGGATTCAGGCCGTCGAGACGCAGCTTGTTGACCATTTCCTTGGTCAGCGAACCGCGCGAGCCCTCGGCCAGCACGGTGACCTTCGCGCGCAATTCGTATCCCGGCGTAAAGTTGTCCTTGGGCTTGCCGTTTTTGTCTACGCCTTTGTCTTCGGTGATTACGCCGGCGATGCCGTCGCGCTCGTAAATCAGTTCCCTGCCCGCAAACTGGGTGAAAAGATTGATGCCCTTTTTTTCGACGAGCCCGCCGAGCCATTTCACCAGCTTGCTGACCGAGACGACGTAGTTACCGTGATTTTGCAGCGGCGGTGGCGTGATCGGAGATTTGAATGCTTCGTGCTCGGTAAAGTAGTAGACCGCATCGCCGGTAACCGGCGTATCGAGCGGCGCGGATTTCTCGAAATCCGGAACCAGTTCGCGCAGGCCGCGGGGATCCATAATCGCGCCGGAGAGCTGGTGCGCGCCAACTTCCCGGCCTTTTTCCAACACGTAAATATTTTCCGCGGAGAGCGCGGGAGTTTTATTCGCGGCGGTGTGCTGCTCGAAAAGATTGGCCAGGTGCAAAGCGCAGGCGAGGCCGCCGGGGCCCGCGCCTACGATCAGTACATCTGCTTCAAGCTGTTCGCGTTCGATGGCCATGGGTCCGGGTGTCTCTCGCGGCGTGAGTCTTTTTTTGACTTTGAAAATTATGCGGTCTTTTCGAATTCTTCAATCAGCGCCGGAACAATTTCGAAAAGATCGCCGACGATGCCGTAATCCGCGATCTCAAAAATCGGCGCGTTCTGGTCTTTGTTGATGGCCGCGATGGTGCGCGAACCTTTCATTCCGACCACATGCTGAATCGCGCCGCTGATTCCCAACGCCAAATACAATTTGGGCGCGACGGTCTGGCCGGAGCTGCCAATCTGCCGGTCCATCGGCAGCCAGCCTTCGTCGCAGATGGGCCGCGAAGCGCAGAGTTCTCCGTGCATGGCTTTCGCGAGTTTTTCGGCCAGCGCTATATTTTCGGGCGCTTTGATTCCGCGGCCGACCGAAACCAGAATCGGCGCGGCGGTCAGGTCCACGGCTTGCTTGGCCTCGCGGAAAAGCTCGAGCGGCTTGGTGCGGATTTGTTCGGGCTTCAATTCAACGGCCACGGATTTTATCGGCGCCTTTCCGCCGGTATGTTTTGTCGCCAGGTCGGCGCGAAACGCGCTGGCCTGAAACGATGCTACCCACGGGCCTTCGCCGGTGAAGACCACGTCGGCCGAGGTGCGGCCCTGAAACATCTGGCGCACGAAAATCAATTTGCCGTTTTCGGAGCGGTAATCAATGCAATCGCCGATCATTCCTTTGTTCATCGAGGCGGCGAGTTTCGGCGCGAAGTCACGGACCTGATAAGTGTGCGGGAACAAAACCAGGTCGGGCTTGACCGACTCGATGACTTGCTTTAGCGCCAGCGAATAGCCATCCGGAGTGTATTTATCGAGCAGGTCATTTTCGACCAGCAGAACCTCATCGAGTTGATACGCGGCGAGCTCATCGGCGAGCTTGGCGACGCCCTTGCCGAGCACGACGCCGGTCAGCGAGCCTTTGGTGTGCTGCACGATCTGCTGCGCGGCGGCCAGAGTTTCAAAGCTGACGTTATTGAACTTCCCTTCGCGTTGTTCGGTGATGATCAGGATTTTCACTTTATCTCCACATTCTTCCTTGTTGAGCTGCCACGCGGCAAGGCTAATTTTGATCGTTGCCGCTCGCGAAGTATTGGACTCGTCCGTTTGGATTCCACTTTTTGACGGAATCGAGCCGATAAAGAAAATAATCTCCGCTGGATGGAACGTTTTCCATATTTGACGACAGCAGAATGAAGACGATGGCCTCAGTTTTCTCAGGATTGAACCCAACGCTCGAAAAATAAAAAGTACAGTTGGGAGAATCCCATTCCTTGGAGTTATCGCCGCGAATATCCGGTCCGATAAGCTTGTGCCTCCAGGAAGTCACAAAACTATCCTGCAATTTGACACTTTCCATGTTCTTGCGCTCAAAGTCGTTCCAGGTTGGCGCCCCCATCCGGTCGAAGCCATCGTTCAACAATTCCCGAATCTTTTCCGGGGTGTCGGGCCGAACAATCATTGCGCTGCAGCCATTGAAGAGTATCGGATTCCCCGAATCTTCTCCGCACTTGAAGTTGAGAGTGCCGTTCGCGATCAACGCATGTGCGTTCGCTTGCGGAAACTGAATCTGATCAAGGACCGCGTTATAAACCGCGTAATCCTCCTTCCCGGCAGTCCCGACTTCTTTCGCGGTCTGCACCGAAGCGATTGCCAGACACGCGATAGCCGAAAGCACCCCAAGAGAACGAAGATACAACAATGTGCCGCCGAACATTATGATGACCTTCCTAAAGCACCCGCGCTTCGTGGCGCAATTTTTCCACCAGCTTCGCGGCAATTTCCTTGGGCTGGCCGGTGATGAATTCGGTCTTCTTAGTTTTTTGCGGGACGTAGATGCGTTCCACATGCTGCGTGGGAGCGTCGGGCACACCGAGCGAAGCGCGGTCCACGGTCGCGATGTCTTTCTTTTTCGCCGCCATGATGCCTTTCAGCGTGGCGTAGCGCGGCTTGTTGATGCCGGACTGAATCGAGAGTATCGCGGGCAGGGGCAATTCAACGTGCTGAAACCAGCCGGCTTCGAGTTCGCGCTTGAGCTTCATGTGAGTGTCAACGACTTCGATGGCCATGATGATGGTGGCATGCGGGCGGCCGAGCAATTCGGCCAGCAGCACGCCGGTTTGGCCGAAGCCCTGGTCGTCGCTCTGCAGGCCGGTGAGAATCAGGTCGAAATTCTCGGCTTTCAGCGCGGCGGCGAGCGAACGCGCGGAGGAGAGAGGGTCGAGTTTGTAGAAATTTGCGTCCGAGACGTGGATGCCGCGGTCGGCGCCTTTGGCCAACGCTTCCTTGATGGACTGCTTGGAGCGTTCCGGGCCCATCGAAATCGCCACCACTTCGCCGCCGTGTTTTTCCTTCAGGCGCAGCGCTTCTTCGAGCGCGAAACTGTCCGGCTCGTTGGTTTCGAACCCAATGTCCGATTCGCGAATCCACGCGCCGCCATCCACAATGGCCAGCGGCGCGTCCTTGGCGGGGACTTGTTTTACGCAAACTCCAATCTTCAAGATGGCCTCCGGCACGAACTACGGGAAAATTACAAAGTGTTAGTTTATATCATTTTTGGTAATGGCAAAGAGCGAAGACTGGCCCTCAGCGGCCAAAGCCGGAAGCTGGGCGATTCGCTCCGCAATGCATTAGAAGCAGATCCCTCGCTGCGCTTCGGGATGACATGTCTTTTTGTTTTGCGAAATTGGACAAACGGAAGAACCCCGCCAATTAGGATTCGGTCCAGCGTTTGAAGATGAGCGAGGCGTTCGTTCCGCCGAAGCCGAACGAATTCGAAAGGGCGTAGGTCACTTCTCCCTTGCGCGCGTGGTTCGGAATGTAATCGAGGTCGCAGGCCGGGTCGGGCTTCTCGTAATTCGCGGTGGGCGGCATGATCTGATCGCGCAGCGCGAGAATGCTGATACCGGCTTCGAGACCGCCGGCGCCGCCGAGCAGATGGCCGGTCATGGATTTGGTGGAGCTGATCGGAACTTTTTTGGCGCGCTCGCCAAAGACGCGCTTCAGCGCGGCCGTTTCGATGGCGTCGCCGATGGGCGTCGAGGTGCCGTGCGCGTTGACGTAGCTGACATCGTCGGCGCTGATGCCCGCGTCTTTCAGCGCGGCGTTGGAGACGCGATATCCGCCGTCGCCGCCTTCCGCGGGCTGGGTGATGTGGTACGCGTCACCGGACATTCCGTAGCCGACAATTTCCGCGAGGATTTTCGCACCGCGCCTTTGTGCTACTTCGAGCGCTTCGAGAACCACCACGCCCGCGCCTTCGCCCACGATGAAACCATCACGGTCCGCGTCAAACGGGCGGCTGGCGTGCGCGGGATCATCGTTGCGCGTGCTCAGCGCGCGCATGGCCGCAAATCCGCCGACGGACATGGGCGTGATCGCGGCTTCGGTGCCGCCGGTGATCATGATGTCCGCCGCGCCGCGCTGAATAATCTTGAAGGCATCACCAATCGCGTGCGCGGAAGCCGAGCACGCCGTGGCCGTCGCTGAATTTGGTCCCTTCGCGCCGTAGCGAATCGAAACGTGGCCGGAAGCCAAGTTGACAATGGTCGCCGGAATAAAAAACGGAGAAATTTTTCCTGGGCCACCGGCGAGATATTTGGAATGTTCGCGTTCGATCACGTCGAACCCGCCGATGCCGGAGCCAATGTAAACGCCGGTGGAATCGGCCAGCTCGGGAGTAACTTTCAGTTCGGCCTGTTGCATGGCGAAATCGGCGGCGGCCAGGGCCAGTTGAATGAAGCGGCCGGTTTTCTTCAGTTCTTTTTTCTCGAGCCAGTTCAGCGGTTCGAAATTTTTCACTTCGCCGGCGATGCGGCAATCGAACCCGGCGGGATCGAAATGAGTAATCGGGCCGATCCCGCTTTTTCCTGCGAGCAGGTTTTTCCACACCTCTTCGGTGCCAATGCCGCAACCGCAGACCAGGCCCACGCCGGTAACGACCACACGCCGATTTAGAGGCTGAGCGCTCATTCAGGGATTAGATGACTGCAGGATTTCCTGGATTCCGGTTGCACGACACTTGCAAGGCCCTCAGCAGCTGGTAGCCGCGCCGACTTCCAAGAATTTCGGCACGGCAGACTGCGTGCGATAGCGACTGGTCGTGCCTGACGAACCTTATTCTTTTTTGCCTTTCGCGTGCTTTTCGATGTAGTCCACGGCGTCTTTAACGGTGGCGATTTTTTCGGCGTCTTCGTCGGGAATTTCGATGCCGAAATTTTCCTCGAAGGCCATTACCAGCTCGACGGTGTCGAGGGAATCGGCGCCCAAGTCGTCCACAAACGACGCGGTCGGCGTCACTTCGCCTTCGTCCACCCCGAGCTGCTCTACGATAATCTGCTTCACGCGTTCTTCGACGCTGGCCATTCTGGTAGTTCCTCCGGTATCTGCAGTCTCAACGTTACGGGCCGCACAGCAGGTCAGTAGAGCGTCCCCAAGACAACCGCATTATTCTATGCGCCGCGCAATGCGCGGTCAACCTTTGCAAACAAGGACTCTGGCAACATCAAGTGGCGAAACGACAAAGGAAATTGAAATGGTCGTGCTCATGGGCTCACCGCAACGTCTTCGTCCTCGCCACGCGTCTCGCATCGCGAATTTGATTTAGCTGGATCTTATTCTTTATCCACGACCAAAAGAACGCATACGGAAGGGCTATCCCCACCAGAACGCCGCCGAACTGCCACTGTGACCAATGAAATTTTTGGTTGCACCAGATTAAGAAAATCAGTCCCACGATTCTCACGAACCAATTCAGGAAGTGAATCGCAATTGAGAGCCAAGGCTGTCTTCCCGTTTGACGCTTGTACGCGGCCCAACTTCGGATCGTTGCGCGACTGTCTGATGCAAAATCTCTTACGTCTGATGGCAGCATGAGTTTTTGGAAAGTTTCAGCGTTACCCCATGTACATGCCGCCGTTCACGTCGAGGACTTGGCCGGTGATGTATCCGGCTTCGTCGCTGGAGAGGAAGACGACGGCGGCGGCGACATCGCGGTCGAGACCGAAACGACCCAGCGGGATCATGGACTTCATTTTGTCTTTGATTTCCTGCGACAGCGGGTCGGTCATGGGTGACTCCACGAATCCCGGCGCGACGGCATTTACGGTGATGCTGCGCGACGCGACTTCGACCGCAATCGCGCGCGTCAGACCGATCAAGCCTGCTTTGGAGGCGACGTAGTTGGCCTGGCCGGCGTTGCCGGTCTGCGCCACCACGGAGCTGAGGTTGATGATGCGGCCGGAGCGCTGCTTGAGCATCGCGCCCAGGGCCTGTTGAATGCAGAGATGCGCGCCGGTGAGGTTGGTGCGCAGCACCGCGTCCCAATCTTCGATTTTCATGCGCAACGCGAGCGTGTCGCGGGTTATCGCGGCGTTATTCACCAGAATATCGAGCTTGCCGAATTTCGCGAGGACCTGCTGGAATCCGGCTTTGATTTGCGCGGCGTCGGCAACGTCCATGGGAACCGCGAGCGATTCGCCGCCTGCGGCAGCGATTTCGGTGACCAGCGTGGCGAGCTTTTCGGTGTTGCGCGCGGCGACGGCAACTTTTGCACCCGCGCCTGCGAGCGCCAGCGCCGTGGCGCGGCCAATTCCCTGCGACGCGCCAGTAACGATTGCGATTTTATCTTTCAGTGAAAACATTTGGGTCCCTTTTAAGAATTCCTGGCTTCAGGGGCTAAAGTCCCGGTTGTTCACGTTTCTTACGGCAGGCTGAAGCCCCGCCCTTCCGTCTCGGTTCTGTGACAATTCCCTCAGCGGCTAAAGCCGATCCGGTGGCTAACCTTTCGGCACGGCCGAAGCCGTGCCCGGACGAAAGGCGCGGCCGCTTACGATTGTCTTCGCGAGTGACCGCGGCTTCGGGAGCGTGAAAAGCAGATCCCTCGCTTCGCTCGGGATGACAGTACCGGGCCGAGCGGCCATTCATATAAAACACGGCGCTTGGCCGGGCGACTCCGGACGCTGCCTAGGCCTCGCGAGTTTCGGTGCGGGCCTGCGCGATTTTTTCCAGTGTGGTCTTCAGGCTGGCTGAATCTTCCACGTTGAAGACGCGCACGCCGCGATCGATCTGGCGGAGCAGTCCGGTGAGGACCTTGCCGGGGCCTACCTCGACGAAAACATTTACGCCGGCTTCGATCATTTCGTGAATCGAATCGAGCCAGCGCACCGGAGAAGTTACCTGGCGGATCAGGGCGTCGCGCGCTTCGTCGCCAGTGATGATGGCTTCGGCGTCCACGTTGGTGACCAGTGGAAATTTCAGCGCGGTGAAACGCGCGCCCTTCAAATCCACTTCGAGGCGTTTTTGGGCCGGCATCATCAACGCGCAGTGAAACGGCGCAGACACGGGCAGGATCACCGCCCGCTTGGCGCCGCTTTGCGAGGCGATTTCCACCGCGCGCTTCACTGCCGCAGCCGCGCCGGAAATCACGGTCTGCTCGGGAGAATTCAAATTTGCGGGCGAAAGCACTTCGCCGTCCGCGGCTTTTTTGCATACTTCGGCCACGTCGCTGGGCGACATACCCAAAATCGCGGCCATCGCGCCTTCGCCCGGCGGCACCGCTTCCTGCATATAGGTTCCGCGGGCGCGCACCAATTTCACGGCGGAGGCGAAATCGAGGCCACCGGCCGCGACCAGAGCGGAATATTCGCCGAGGCTGTGGCCGGCGACGAAATCGGGCGTGATGCCTTGTTTCGCGAGCGTGCGAAACGCCGCAACCGAAACCGCGAGGATGGCCGGCTGTGTATTGGCGGTGAGCTTCAACTCATCTTCGGTGCCGTCACAACACATCTTGAAAAGATCGAAACCGACGGCTGCGTCGGCTTCTTCGAATACACCCTTGGCTTCCGGGAAATTGTCGGAGAGATCGCGGCCCATCCCTGGGTACTGCGAGGCCTGACCCGGAAATAAGAATGCGAGTTTACCCATAATTTGTGTCGGTGAACCTTATCTATGCTGAAATTAGGTTCGTACGGCAGCGGCTGATGCCGCCAGCTCCTGTTCGAGTTTTTCGTTGAAACGCGTGCGGCACAGCTCGCTGGCCACGCGAATCGCGTTCTTGACCCCTAAAGCATTCGAGCGCCCGTGGCCAATAATGGTGATTCCATTCACGCCCAGCAGCGGCGCGCCGCCATATTCCGAAGAATCGGTGCGCTTGCGAAAACTGTCGAAGGCCTTCTTGGAGAGCACGTAGCCGACCTGGGAACTGAGGCTGCTCTTGATGGCTTTCTTCAACATGCCACCAATGTGCTCGACCAGCCCTTCGCTGATCTTCAGCGCAATGTTGCCGATGAAGCCGTCGCAGACGATCACGTCCACATCGCCGCGAAAAACGTCGCGCCCTTCCACGTTGCCGACAAAATGCAGATGCAGCGGCTTGATGCGCGCGGCCGCTTCGCGAACCAGATCGTTGCCCTTCATTTCTTCTTCGCCGATGGAAAGCAGCGCAACGCGCGGGCGCTTGGTTCCCCAGATGGTGCGGTAATAAATTTCGCCCATAATGGCGAACTGCTCGATCTGTTCGGGCTTGGAATCCACGTTCGCGCCCACGTCCAAAATCACCGTGACTTTTTCCTTCATGTTCGGAAAAGCCGCGGCCAGCGCGGGACGATCCACGGCAGCCAACGTGCCGAGAATAAATCGCGCGACGGTCATGACCGCGCCGGTATTGCCCATACTGACCAGCGCTTCGGCCTGCCCGTCCTTCACCAGTCGCGCCGCCACATGCACCGAACTTTCCTTCTTGCGCCGGAAGGCGTGCGAAGGCGAATCGGTCATGGTGATCACTTCGGTGGCGTTGACCACTTCGATGGGAAGGCCGCGATGCCGGTGCCGGTCGAGTTCCTGGCGGACGTTGCCTTCAATGCCCACGAGCAGTATGCGGACGCCAAGCTCGCGCGCGGCCAGAATTGCGCCTTCGACTTCCGCGCGCGGGGCATGGTCGCCACCCATGGCATCCAGAGCAATGGTGGTCATCTATACACCACTAGAAACCAAATAAGCACCAGTTCGGAAAATGTACGCGATGGAAATCTAGGCTGTCTTGCGCGAAACGTCAATCACTTCGCGGCCATTATAGAATCCGCAGTGAGGGCACGCATTGTGGGGCAGCTTCTTCTCATGGCAATTCGAGCAGGTGGCCAGGGAGAGAGGCGTTAGAAAATCGTGTGCACGACGCTTATTTTTGCGCGCATGCGAGTGACGTCGTTTTGGATTGGGCATTACAAGCTCCTAAATTTAACAGGCGGCTACCACGAGCGGCCTAAACACGAGAGATTAGTGTACCGTTTTATTGCTTTTTGAACCAGTCTTGCTTCAGCCGGGCCAGCGGGGCCATCCGGGGGTCGGAGGAGTGCTTCTCGCAGCGGCATTCTTCGTTGTTGAGATTCGCGCCGCAATGCGCGCACAGGCCGCGGCAATCGCTGCGGCAGATTACCTTCATGGGCAGCGCGAGCAAAACCTGCTCGGCCAGAATGTCGGCTAGAAACAGGCCGTCGCCTTCGAAGAACGCTACCTCGGTATCGTCGAGATTCAGGTGATATTCATCGTCGGCAGCCACCGAGGTCATCGGCTTGTAGTAGAGATCGAAGTCGCGGCTGATTTCTTCCACAACCGTGTCCAGGCAGCGCGCGCAAACCATTTCCACGCGGGTATGCAGATTGCCGTAGATACGGATCTGCCCTTCCACCAACTCGGCGGTAGCGCGTACCTCGAGCGGCTCAACCTGATGAAATTCGCCTGAATGAAAGTCCAGCGTACCCGGGAGATAGCTCTTCCGGATGCGTATCTTTCGTACGGCGAGTTCGTTCACATCCAAAAACATGTGCGGCCTCGTTTTTTCCGGGTCAATTTCAATTATATGTCCGGGCTACGCCTTGTCAAGGAACGCCAGTCGCGAACTGCTTAACTGACACCAAACGGACAATGACGATTTTACGCTGGCTCGACGGCTCCAACGGTCAGGTGCCGCCGCCCAGAAGTTCACGGCGCTGGCGCAGCAGAAAATGATCGGTCATTCCAGCGATGTAATCGCAGACCACGCGATACAACGGCTCGTGCCGGGCCTGTTCGGCGTACTGGCCGGGCAAACGTTTCGGGTGTTCCAGAAAAAAACTGAACAGCGAATCGAGGGCGGTAACGGAGCGGTCGCGATCCTCGGAAATTGCCGGTTCGGAATAGAGCCTGGCGAAAAGAAATCGTTTCAAGTCACCGTTCTGTTTCGCCATTTCCGGCGAGAACGCCGCCAACCGTCTGGGCTGTCGCCGAACATCATCCACCGATTGCACACCTGACTGTCGCACCTGCGCTGCGGTATTTTCGATCAGGTCAGTGGCGAGGTGGTCGAGGACTTGCTTGAGCGCTTCGTTGAATTTTAACTTCTCCTTGCCGTCAGGATGGCGCCGGTCGATCTCGCGATACGCTGCGCCAAAAATCGGAACTTCGGCGCGCAGTTGGTCGAGATGAATTAAATGGGCCTCGTAGCCGTCGTCGAGGTCCGCCGTGTTATAGGCGATTTCGTCCACCAGGTCGATCAGCTGCGCTTCGAGGGGCGGCCGCTGGTCCAGCAGATATTCGGCAAGCTCCGGATATTCCGCGGCGGAATAATCGCGCGAATGTTTGATGATGCCTTCGCGCACTTCGAAGGTCAGATTCAGCCCGGGGAAATCAAGATAGCGCTGCTCGAAATGCTCGACGATGTAGAGCGCGTGGAGATTGTGATTGAACCGTTCGCCGAACTCGCGCAGGCGCAGGTCGAGCTGCTTTTCTCCGGCGTGGCCAAAGGGCGGATGCCCGATGTCATGCACCAGCGCGAGCGCTTCGGTGAGGTCCGCGTTCAGGCCCAGCGTGGTTGCAACGGTTCGAGCGATTTGCGCAACCTCCAGCGTATGTGTCAGCCGGTTGCGGAAATGATCGGAGAAGCGGGTGGTAAAAACCTGGGTCTTGGCTTCGAGACGGCGAAACGCGCGTGAATGTACCACGCGATCACGGTCCCGCGCGTAATCGTTCCGGTAGGGATGCTGCGCTTCGGAGTGGCGCCGGCCCCGCGACTGATCCACATTCATCGCGTAAGGCGCAAGCGACATGAGGGTCACATTTGAACTTCAGGACTTGCCGGGCAGCAGGTTCAATTCCTGATCGGCTTGTTGCGCGATGGGGGTATCGGGATACTCGGTCTTGATCTGCGAATACAGCTGGGTGGCTTCCGCGGAATTATTCTTGGCGCTGTAATGTTCGGCGAGAGTCAGCATAACCACAGGCTTCGGGACCAGTACGGAAGGCTTGGCGATCAAATCCTTGTACAGCTTCACGGCTTCGTCACTCTGGCCAGCGCGGTCGTGCATTTGGGCCAATTCGAACCGCGCCATAGCCGCTAGATCATAATCACTGCCGTCAGCCAGACCCTGCAGCCACTTTTTCGCCTCGTCGTTCTTGTCCAGTCTTTCGTCGCTGAGTCCGGCGTAATATCCGGCGAGCTGGCCGGGACGCGTGTGTGGGTATTTTTTGGCTACGTCGCTAAAATGCTGCGCGGCTTCGGTGTACTTCGTCTTTTCGTCGGTAAATGTCGTTTCGCCGGGCTGCGCGGGCTCGCCCACGCCGCGAATTCGCGCGCTGAAAATTTTCATGGCGTCGTCGTACGCGGCTGCGGCCTTCACGGTTTGGCGTTCGGTGTAGGTCTTAAATCCAAAAATCGCGATCCCTACGGCCAAGGCCGCCGCGAGGATATAGATAGTCAGAGTCTGGTGCGAGAGCACCACATCGGCGCCCTGCGCCAGGGTGTCGCGAATTTCGTCAGTCTTCAGCTCTTTGCGGGAAATATGCTCCGACAACAGTTCACCTCAATGAAATCAAGACTGCAAATAGTAACATAAATTGCCGCCCCGCGAGGTCTGGCGGCCCTGCGCTGGCGTGTCGCCATTGGCTCCAGGGTATCGCCCAAAAAAACGTAGCGACGAAGGATTCGCGGCTTGAAAGGAGGTCCAGAACTGGACCTACGAACCGAAGCTCTTGCGCGACTACTTGAAGCTGCGAACGGCCGCGCCTTCTTCAGATTGCACGTCGAAGACGGTAAATAATCGCGTGATCTGCAGAATGTCATGAACGCGCTTGGTGAGGTGGAGCAACTTTAGTTCGCCTCCGACGCCGCGCACGGTCGTAAAACCGCTGACCAGTTCGCCGATCCCGGAGCTGTCTATGTAGTCCACATCGGAGAGGTTCAGGACGATTTTCTTTTGCCCACCGTCTGCGAGTTCGCGGATAGTCTTGCGCAGGGTCGCGCTGCCTTCGCCCAGCGTGATCTTGCCGCTGAAATCAATAATTGTTACTTCGCCGATTTGCCTGCATGTGCCTTGGAGAGCCACGAGAACCTCACTGCCGCTATTCTACTCTGATTGATGTTTATGGTTATCGGAAAGTACGTGCGGGAGTTTCTTGATCATCACAAGCTGAGCGCCGCCTTCGGGGCCGCGCTCCACTTTAAATTCATCCATGAAGGCACGCATCAGGAATAAGCCCCGGCCCGAGGTGCGCAGCAGGTTTTCTTCAGCCAGCGGATCAGGAATTTCCGTGAGTTCGAACCCTTGGCCCTGGTCAATCACTTTCACGGTCATACTCTCCGGCGCCAGCTCCACGGTCATCAGGATTTTCTTCTGCCGATCCTGCTGATTGCCGTAATTGTAGGCGTTGATCACGCCTTCGCGCACGGCCATGCCGATTTTGTGAATTTCCTCATCGGGAAAACCGGCCGCTTCGGCGATGCGCATGGTGATGCTTTCGGCGAGGTCCACGCTCTCGAGGAGCGTCTCCAGCGTCACTTCAATCCGTTGTGTGTTGGCCGCCATCCGGGTTCGAGGGAAATCCTCTGCAGCAAGAACGTGTATGCGTATCACAGCGGAAGAGCCCAAGTCAATGAAACCAGCGTGCGGTCCGGTTTAGTTTGTCAGGCCTGCGCTCGAATCACGACGCAATAAAGGAACCGGGAGGACCGACAGACTCAATCATGACGAACCCAATTGCTTCGTAGCTTTGGCGGCGTCATCAACGTTTGCATCACCACGCAATACTGTTCGGTTTTTTCCTGCAACGCCTGCATCTGCTCAGGAGTGGCTTTCGGCGCGCCAATATCAAAGTGAAGCTGAATGCTTTCGAAGCCGACCGGCACTTCCTTGGATATGCCCAACGTGCCGCGAAGGTCCATATCTCCCTCAACCGTGACCGCAATGCGTTCGGTGGGTATGCTCATCGCCGCGGCGACCATCTGACAGGTGATCTGGGCACAGGCGGCCAGTGCCCCGAGTAGCAGGTCGCCAGAGCAGGCACCGGCGCCGGCGCCTCCTACGCCCTTGTGGGCCTCGGCCTGATAAATGGCGCGCCCGATATCAACCGAGCAGGATATCGGAGCATCGGTCTGCTCGCCTTTGGCGCGGATGGTGATTTTCGAGCTGTTTGGATCGCTGCGGTATTGTTCTTTCAGCGGTTTCTGAAGCGATCGGAGGTCCATGGCACCCTATTCTTTCGCTAATTTTTCTTCGAAAATTTCAGCGCGGCGTTTGAAGCTATGTTTGGAGGCGCTCAACCCGCATGCTAGCATAATGCGTTCCGGAGGAAGCGAATGCCTAAATTCGTCATCGAACGCGACGTCCCCGGGGCCGGAAATCTGACCGACGCCCAGATTCGACAAATCGCGCAAAAGTCCGTCGGCGTTCTAAAAGATATGGGACCCGCGATTCAATGGCTGCACAGCTATGTGACCGGGGACAAGGTGTACTGCGTGTATCTGGCTCCGGACGAAGCCACCATCCAGGAACACGCCCGGCGCGTGGGCCTGCCCGCCAATCGTGTCTCCGCCGTACGCCGTTTGATAGACCCGTCGTCCGCGGAGTAAGCGCCTAAGCACCCCAATTCATTCACTGTGAGCATCCGATCGTCCCGGTGGTTGCGCGTTATTCCCTAAAAGAGGTGACGACGCGCGAAGCACATCCTCAACAGCCTTCTCCGCCGGCATCTCCCAACCTTCCAGCCAGGCCGTGGCGCCAGCCGGATTGGTCACAACTTTCCGAGCCGGGTCCAGGAGCTTTTCTAATTTGCCTTGTTCCGCTGGTGTGAGTGGTGCGCCGATACTCTGGCGCAAAGACGCGGCCGCACCAGCGAGGCGCAAAGCGCGCTCCGGCTGAACCTGGGCCGCGGCGGAGCACGCGAAACACTCGAGCAGGCGGGCAATCCCACGTTTGTGATTCAGATCGCGAAAAATAGTGATGCTGTCCCGGTACATACGGTCCGCGCCCGCGTAATTTCGTTGCTCTCTCGCGAGGCTGCCCAAGTCGGCTAAGGTGCCGGCGACGCCCCACGGGTCGCCCAATTCCTGGAAGGCTGCAAGGCTCTGTTCGTACAAAGTTCGCGCATCCTCGGAATCGCCCTGATCGCGCGCCACGTCTCCCTGGTAATTCAATGACCAGGCAATTCCGGTTTGATCGCCCAGGCCCTGAAAGATGGAAGAACATTCACCGTAAAGGGCGCGCGCCAGTTCGTAGCTTCCCTGGAGTTTCATGATGTTCGCCAGGTTGCTAAGCGCGCGGGCCACGGCCTGCAGGTCGCCCAATTGGCGCCATAGACCAAGACTTTCTTCAAGCAGGGCGTGCGCCGCGGCAGCGTCACCACGATCCCGGATAAAGACGGCCAGCGCGTTCAGCGAAACGGCTTCGCCCATTTTGTCATCCAGTTGGCGCGCAACCTCCTTACTTTCGATAATGAGTTTTTCGGCCGAGGCGTAGTCGCCCTGCTCGCCAGCAAGCACTCCGGCCGCGAAAAGCGCGCGCATGCGCAATTTTGAGGGAGACAAGGCTCCGCCAAGTTTCAGTAATTTATCGAGCCGGTCGCGGCCTTCAGCGAAATGTTCGCGCGCTTCCCAGAATCGAAAAAGCGCGGTGCCCAGACGCAATCCCCACTCTGCGTCATTGGTTTCCGTTAACCACTCCAGCGCGCCGCGAAAATTGTCGTGCTCGAGCGCGAGGCGTTCCAGCCATCCCGATCCCTGCGCGCCACGCTGTTCGGAAGTTTCCTCCTCGGCCATCACCAGGCAATAGGCGGCATGGGAACGTTTGGTCGCAGGTCCCTCCAAACTTTCTTTTAGCTTTTCATAAGCGTACTCGCGGATCATTTCCAGCATGACGAATCGCGATTCGGCGCCGGGCTGCTCAACCTGTTGTAGCAGGCTCTTGTCCACCATGGACGTCATGCCGTCGAGCAAGTCCAAATCGAGATCCGCTTTGGTATCGCAGACCGCTTCCGCTCCTTCCAGGGTGCAGCCGCCGTTGAATACCGAGAGCCTGCGGAAGAGTTTTTGCTCCGCCGCAGTCAGCAGGTCGTAGCTCCAATCGATCGTGGCGCGCAGGGTCTGCTGCCGGTGCGGCAAGTCTCGCGCTCCGCCGGTCAAAAGTTGTAACCGGCTGGCCAAGCGGGTACGCATCGAAGAAGGCGAGAGGACTTTGACCCGGGCGGCGGCAAGTTCAATCGCGAGAGGCAGGCCATCCAGTCCGGCACAAATCTCGGTAACGGCGCGGGCGTTTTCCTGGTTCAGTTCGAAATCAGGCTTGGCCGCGACGGCACGTTGGACGAACAGCGCGACGGCAGGATATTGCGACAAAGCCTTCAGCGAAGGCGTGGCACGTGAATCCGGGAGGGCGAGGGGCGGCACCGGGAATTCGTGTTCTCCGTAAACGTGCAGTGCCGCGCGGCTGGTTACCAGCACTTTAAGATTGGGAGCCATCGCCAGAAGATCTGCCACGGTGGGCGCTGCCTGCATCAGGTGCTCAAAATTATCGAGAAGGAGCAGCATCGGCGCGTGCAAGGAATCCTGCAAAGTTTTCTTGAGAATTTCGAGCGAAGACTGCGCGCCCGCATCTTTAATCCCCAAGGCCAAAACGATCACGGAAGCGACCAGAGCCGGATCGCTGACCGATGAAAGCGAAACAAAATGGGTGCCGGCCGAAAAATATTCAAGCAGGCCGCCGGCCACTTCTACGGCAAGACGCGTCTTGCCTATGCCTCCCGGACCGGTAACCGTCAGCAGGCGCACGTCGGGACGCAGCAGGAGTTCTTTTGCGGCTGCGACTTCCTTCTCCTGGCCCACGAAACGCGTCCGTTGCACCGGAATATTGGACGGGCGCGCTTCGAACTGCCGCGGCGATTTTTGCGAGAAGCGATCGCGGATGGCCGCGAGCTCCCGCGCGAGATCGCGAGTCGAGTCGTAGCGCTTGTCGGGCTCTTTTTCCAGGCAACGCTCAATGGTCCAACACAGCGGCGCGGGCGCATCAGGATTCTGTCCGGCGACGGGTTGGGGCTGTTCGCGCAGGATCGCCACCAACGTCTCAGCTGCGGTGTTCCGCACAAAGGCGCGTTTCCCGGTCACCATCTCGTGCAGCACCAAACCGAACGAAAACTGGTCCGATCGAAAATCCAACTGACCGCCTCGGGCCTGCTCGGGGGACATGTACTGCACCGTTCCTAGAATCGCCCCCGCACCCGTGCGGAACTCGGACAAGGCGCGTGTGTCGCCAGAGTCTTCGCCGGGCGACGCGACCTTCGCCAAACCGAAGTCGAGAATCTTGATGAATCCATCGTCGGTGATCATCAGGTTCTCTGGCTTTAAATCGCGGTGAGCGATGCCTGCTTCGTGGGCTTTGGCCAAACCCTCCGCAATTTGCGTGGCGATTTCAATCGTTTTTCGTATGGGCAGAACGCCGGCGTCGAGCAGTTCGCGGAGAGTTTTACCTTCAATGAGTTCCATCGCGATGTAATGCGTGGAGCTTTCCTGGCCGAGATCGTAGATCGTCACAATGTTGGGATGATTGAGGCCGGATGCGGAGCGCGCTTCACGTTTGAAGCGGTCCAGCCGTTCGCCATCGGCGGAAACTTCGGCGGGCAGAATTTTGATGGCGACGGTGCGGCCCAGGCGCGCATCCTTGGCGCGATAAACCTCACCCATGCCGCCGGTGCGGAGTAGCGATTCAATTTCATATGGACCGAGGTGCGTCCCTGGAGGTAGTGCCATTGGCCGCGATTATACCCTCGGAAATGATGAAGCTAGAACTATTGAGGGGGCTCGCGCTGAATTTATGCCCAATATGTGCGGTCCAACGTGCGGTATTGAATTGCCTCGCTGAGATGCTTCGGCGCGATCGCGTCCGCAGCTTCCAAGTCGGCGATGGTCCGCGCTACCTTCAAGATACGATCATGCGCGCGCGCGGATAATCCCAGCTTTTGGATCGCGGTTTCCAGTAGTTTTTCGCCTTCGACGGAAATGGCGCAATTTTTGCGAATTAATTTCGGCAGCATTTGCGAATTGGAATAGATTTTCTTTTCGCTGGCGTAGCGTCTCGTCTGGATTTCGCGCGCGTGCAATACTCTTTCGCGAACAGACGCCGAGCTTTCCACCTCCACGTCGCCGCGCAGCTCTTTGTATTTCACCGCCGGCACCTCGATGTGTATATCTATGCGGTCGAGCAATGGCCCTGAAATTTTCGAGACGTAGCGCTGTATCTGGATGGGCGAGCAGTGGCACTCGCGCGTGGAATCGCCAAAGAAACCGCAGGGGCAAGGATTCATCGCCGCTGCGAGCATAAACCGTGAGGGGAAATTCACGGAAAGTGCGGCGCGCGCGATGGTCACCGAGCCGTCTTCGAGCGGCTGGCGCATCACTTCCAGCACATTGCGCTGGAATTCCGGCAGCTCATCCAGAAACAAGACGCCGTTATGCCCCAGCGAAACCTCTCCCGGCCGCGGAATCGCCCCGCCGCCGATAAGTCCCGCGTCGCTGATGGTGTGGTGCGGCGAACGATAAGGCCGCGTCCCCACCAGACCACGCGCGTCTTCCAGTACTCCGGCAACGCTGTGAATTCGCGTGGTTTCGATGGCTTCGTCCAAAGACATCGGCGGCAAAATCGTAGGAATCCGTTTTGCGAGCATGGTCTTGCCCGCACCGGGGGGTCCGATCAGCAAAATGTTGTGCCCACCGGCGCAGGCCACTTCCAGCGCACGCTTCGCGGACATTTGCCCGCGCACGTCGCGCATGTCCACGGAATATTGATTCGCCTCGGAGAGCATCTGCGAAGTGTCCACCACGACGGGCTTGAACGACTCCGGCGCATTGACCAGATCCACGGCCTGCGGCAGCGACTTCACGCCGAATACACGAATGCCCTCCACCACCGCAGCCTCGCGCGCATTCGCTTCCGGCACGACTACGTTCTTAATTCCGCGCTCGCGCGCGGCAAGTGCCGCCGAAAGCGCTCCGCGCACCGAACGCACGCTGCCATCCAGTGAAAGTTCGCCCAGAAAAACGTGCGTATCCAGAATCTTTCCGAAGAACGTTCCCTGACAACCGGCGAGGCCCAGCGCCATTGGCAAATCGAACGCCGAGCCTTCTTTCCGAATATCCGCCGGCGCCAGATTAATCGTCACCGCGTGGGTTGCCGGAAAATCAAATCCGCAATTGCGCAGCGCCGCGCGGATTCGCTCACGGCTTTCCTTCACCGCAATATCCGGCAGGCCGACTACGGTAAAGTGACCTTCGAACGCAGGCGCAACATCTACCTCGACTTCGACCAGGTACGCGTCAATGCCGAATACCGCCGCGCTGAATGTTTTGAAGAGCATCCTGAGAGGGGGCCTGCGTTTCCCGCTGCGCAGCGTAACCCAGAATATATGGTTTAGCTACAGGCGATACTGATTACTACGAAAGAAGATTTCAGGGGAAATCGCGCGTATCTTGGCCCTCTTGAGGGGCCGAGCCTGTGATACTCTCCCGCCGAATAGAATCGTGAGGGGCCGTCATGCGCCGAAGTGTCCGGAATCTGGTTGCTCATCGTAGAACTACCGTCTCACTCTTCGTAGTTCTACTCTTGCTGGCCGCCAGTTTTGCGCAAACCATGCACGCGCAGGAGCGAGTCTCCGTAGAAACCCTCAATCAAGCCATCGCGCTGAACAATCGCGGCATGGCGCTCTACCAGAAGGGCAACGTGGACGAAGCGATCGCGCTCTATCGTCAGGCCCTCGCCATAAATCCGGCACTCCCCGAAGCACTCAGCAACCTGGGCATCGCGCTCGACGCCAAAGGCAAGGACGACGAAGCCGTCACTGATTTCAACCGCGCTCTGTCCGTGAAACCGAGTGATTCCGTCACCGAAAGCAACCTCGGACTCGCGCTGTATCACCAGAAAAAATACGACGCCTCGATTGCTGCGTATCAGAAAGCCATCACCCTGAATCCGAAATTCCCGCAGGCCTACAATGGGCTGGGCGCGGCGCTTGCCGCTTCGGGAAATTCCACCGACGCGATTGCCGCCTATCGCAAGGCGATCGAGCTGTTGCCCCGTTACGCGGACGCGCTGAATAATCTCGGCGCCGCGCTCGTCTCCGCGCAGCAATGGGACGAAGCCATTCCGATTTACGAGCGCGCGCTGCAGCTCGAGCCGAAGGCCACGGACATTCGCTCGAATTACTCGACCGCGCTGCAACATGCCGGCCGGATTGATGACGCCATCGCGCAAGATCAGCAGATCGTCGCCGCCGACCCAAACGACGCGCACACCTGGTTCGAGCTGGGGCATCTCCAATATAAGCAGGGGCACCTGGACGAGGCGGTGGCGAGTTTCGAAAAAAGTCTCGAGCTGAAACCGGATCATGCGGACGTGGATTTCAATCTCGCGCTCGCTTACAACGATCAGGGAAAGTATCCAGAGGCCATCGCGCAATATGAAAAAGGCCTGACGCTAAAGCCTAACGACCCGCACGCGCTTTACAATCTGGCGAATTCCTATCTCGTCTCAAAAAATCCCACGAAGGCCGCGGAATACTTTCAGAAAGCGCTCGACGCCAAGCCTGATTTTGTTGAAGCGCTGATCGGCCTGGGCGCGGCGAAAATGGACTCCGGCGATCTCGATGGCGCACAGGCTACATTCGAGAAAGTGATCGCCGAGCAGCCGGACAACGCCGACGCGCGTTTCAATCTCGGCAACGTGCTCTTCAACAAAGGCAAGTTTGGCCCCGCGGCGGATAGCTACCGCGAAGCGATTCGCCTGAGTCCGAACATGGCTCGCGCCCACTACAATCGCGGCATGGCGCTTTCGCGACTCAGCAACGCCGATGGCGCGACAGCCGAATTCAAAGAAGCGAATCGCCTGGACCCCACCCTCGTTGCTCCGAACTAGAGTGACCATCGGGCGTCCCTCGCCCTTTACACAAATGATGCGTCGCCGTATGCTGGCCGCAGAAAAATCCATGCGCGGTTAGCCCGCAACCGGTTCCTCGGAGGCCTGAATGATTCTTGCGTTAGTCGTAATCGTCGTGTTGCTGGTCATGTTCGTGATCGGGATGTACAACAGCCTAGTCCGTCTGAGAGTGCAGTGCGACAACGCGTGGTCGGACATTGACGTGCAGCTGAAGCGCCGCTACGACTTGATTCCCAATCTGGTCGAGACCGTGAAGGGCTACGCTGGCCACGAAAAAGGCACGCTGGAAGGCGTGGTCGCCGCGCGCAATCAGGCCATGAACACGCAGGGGCCCGCGGCGAAAGCCGACGCGGAAAATGTGTTGACCTCCGCACTGCGCCAGGTCTTCGCGCTGGCCGAAGCGTACCCGCAACTTCGCGCGGTGGAAAGTTTCACGCAGCTCCAGAACACGTTGAATCAGGTGGAAGACAGCATTCAGAACGCGCGCCGTTACTACAACGCCGTGGTCCGCGACCTGAACACGAAAATTGTGCAGTTCCCCTCCAGCGTGATCGCCGGAATGTTCAATATCACCCCGCGCCAATTCTTCGAAGTCTCTGCACCCGCGGAACGCGAAGCGCCCAAGGTCAGTTTCGGCGCGGCGTCATAGTCGCGCCGGGCGCTATGCGAAACGCAATTCGCATCCTTATCGCTTGTTGGTTGGCTTGCTTCGCCCTTGCGGCGCCCGCGTCGGCGCGCCAACTGCGCATCAAGCATTTCGACGCGCAAGTCGAAGTTCATCAAAATGGCACGATTGATGTCACCGAAACGATCGAAGTGCAATTCACCGGCGCCTGGCACGGAATCTACCGCACCATCCCGGTTCAATATTCCGACCCGAATGGATTCAACTACACATTGTTTCTCGATCCCGTCAGCATCACTGACGATTCAGGCC
>Ga0209006_10000237_pt1 | contig 57129 bp, 59 predicted proteins | sample JacPin_JW_Ref_O2_FD_188567 | JGI IMG/M metagenome (GOLD analysis project Ga0209006, IMG submission 188567) | Forest soil microbial communities from Algoma, Ontario, Canada - Jack Pine, Ontario site 1_JW_Ref_O2 (SPAdes) (version 2) | ecosystem: Environmental > Terrestrial > Soil > Boreal...
CGATGCCGCCGACGATGTAGGTCGCAAAAGTGCCACGACGGCAGCGGTCCTGTCAGCCATGCCCGCAGATTACTAACTCGCAAGCGCGTCTTCGATAGCTTCCTCGAGCGGGGCGCAATCGCCGGCGCCGGGCACTAACGTGGCCAGCGCACCGGCGGCGCACGCTCGCCGCAGTGCCCGATCCCGGTCGGACGGCCAGCCTGCGGCGAGGACACCCGCGAACACGTCGCCCGCGCCCGTGGTGTCGACGGGTTCGACCGGCGGTGCGGCCACGTCGATCTCGCGGCCGTTCGCGACATACGACGCGCCCCGCCCGCCGCGGGTGATCACGAGGTGCGGCGCCGGCCAGTGCCATTCGGCCACTTCGGTCTCGTTGACCACCACGACATCGGTCAGCTCGGCAAGCTCAACCATCGCGGGCGATGCGTTCGGTGGGGATGCGTTGACGATGACGGTCGCGCCCGCGGCGCGGCCGATGCGTGCCGCAGCGACAGCCGTAGGTACCGGAATCTCCAGCTGCAGCAGCACGACGTCGGCTTCGGCGACGACATTGCGCATCGCCGCGGAGTCGAGGACGAGATGGGCGTTGGCGCCGGGTGCGACGACGATCATGTTCTCCGCGTTCGCGTCGACCATGATCGCGGCCGTGCCACTGGGCCCCGGCACGGTGATCACCCCGTCGGTGCCCACGCCGTTTCCGGTCAGGTGAGTCAGCAGTGCGTCGGCCGCCGGGTCCGTGCCGACGGCACCCACGAACTGCACTTCTGCGCCCGCGCGGGCCGCGGCGACGGCCTGGTTGGCGCCTTTGCCGCCCGGACAGGACGCGAGCGCCGAAGCCAGCACGGTTTCGCCAGGTAGCGGCAGCTTATCGACGGTGAACGTCAGGTCGGCATTCACGCTGCCCACCACGCACACCCGCGTCACGCGCCCACCCTAGCCCCGAGCTCCCAACCCACCGGTTGGGCCGTTACCCTTGGGTGATGAGTCTGCAGGCGCCAACGCTGCCCGACCTGCGCCAGGACGTCCACGACGCCGCTCGGCGCGCCCGGGTCGCCGCCCGAGTGCTTTCCACGCTGCCCACTGCTGCCAAGGACCGGGCCTTGCACGCTGCCGCCGACGCGTTGCTTTCACACGTCCACGTCCTTCTGGCCGCCAACGCCGAGGACCTGGACGCCGCGCGCGCAGCAGGCACCAGCGAAGCGCTGCTCGATCGGTTGGCGCTCAGCCCGCATCGCGTCGACGGCATCGCGGCCGGTCTTCAGCACGTCGCCCAACTCCCGGACCCGATCGGTGAGGTGCTGCGCGGACGTACGCTGCCCAACGGTCTGCAGCTGCGCCAGCAACGAGTGCCGTTCGGCGTGATCGGCATCGTCTACGAGAGCCGGCCGAACGTCACCGTCGACGCATTCGGCCTCACGCTGAAGTCGGGCAACGCGGTGCTGCTGCGCGGCAGCTCGTCGGCGGCGCGGTCCAACGCCGCGCTGGTGAACGTCCTGCGCGCGGCGCTGGGCAACGAGAACCTGCCGCCCGACGCCGTGCAGCTGCTGTCCAGCGAGGACCGTTCCACCGTCACCCACCTGATCCAGGCGCGCGGCTTGGTCGACGTGGTGATCCCGCGCGGCGGCGCCGGGCTTATCGACGCGGTCGTGCGCGACGCGCAGGTGCCGACCATCGAGACCGGTGTCGGAAACTGTCACGTCTACGTCCACGAAGCGGCCGATCTGGATGTCGCCGAGCGGATCCTGCTGAACGCCAAGACGCGCAGGCCCAGCGTGTGCAACGCGGCCGAGACACTATTGGTGGACGCGGCGATCGCCGACACGGCGCTGCCACGCCTGACCAACGCGTTGGAATCCGCGGGAGTGACGATTCACACAGGCGGGGCGGAAGACGACCTTCGCCGCGAGTACCTGTCGATGGACATCGCGGTCGCGGTGGTAGCGGGGCTGGACGCAGCGATCAGCCACATCAACGAGTACGGGACCGGCCACACCGATGCCATCGTCACCACCAATCTGGCTGCAGCGCAACGATTCACAGTCGAAGTCGACGCCGCAGCAGTGATGGTCAACGCGTCCACCGCGTTCACCGACGGCGAGCAGTTCGGTTTCGGCGCTGAAATTGGCATCTCGACTCAGAAGCTGCACGCGCGCGGGCCGATGGGCCTGCCGGAGCTGACATCGACCAAGTGGATCGTGTGGGGCGACGGCCACACCCGGCCGGCGTGACGAAAAGAGACGAGAATCCACCTATGAGCGTCCCCGCACGGTCCACCCCGCTTTTCGCGGACATCGACGACGTGGCACGTCGCGTCGCCGAAACCGGGTATCTGCCCGACACCGCGACCGCGACAGCGGTTTTCCTCGCCGACCGGCTCGGCAAGCCGTTGCTTGTGGAAGGCCCCGCAGGGGTGGGCAAGACCGAGCTGGCTCGCGCCGTCGCGCAGGCCACCGGCTCGGGGTTGGTGCGGCTGCAGTGCTATGAGGGTGTCGACGAGTCGCGGGCGCTGTACGAGTGGAACCACGCCAAGCAGATTCTGCGAATTCAGGCCGGCTCGGGCGACTGGGAGAACACGAAGACCGACGTGTTCTCGGAGGAGTTCCTGTTGGCGCGTCCGCTGCTGACCGCGATCAGACGCACCGAGCCGACCGTGCTGCTGATCGACGAAACCGACAAGGCTGACATCGAGATCGAGGGCCTGCTGCTGGAGGTGCTCAGCGACTTCGCCGTGACCGTGCCCGAACTCGGCACCATCACCGCCGAGCGGGCGCCGTTCGTCGTACTGACCTCCAACGCGACCCGCGAGCTCTCCGAAGCCCTCAAACGCCGCTGCCTGTTCTTGCACATCGACTTCCCGGATCCCGACCTCGAGCGGCGCATCCTGTTGTCCCGGGTGCCCGAGTTGCCGGAGCACCTCGCCGAGGAACTCGTTCGCATCATCGGGGTGCTGCGCGGCATGCAGCTCAAGAAGCTGCCGTCGGTGGCCGAGACGATCGACTGGGGCCGAACGTTGCTGGCGCTCGGGCTGGACACAATCGACGACGCGACGATCGCGTCGACACTGGGCGTGGTGCTCAAGCACCAATCGGATGTCACGCGTGCCGCGGGGGAGCTGAGGCTGAACTGATGGCCGCACGTCGCATCCGGCCCCCGCAGCCGCTGGCCCCGCACGGTCTCCCCGGACACCTGGTCGGCTTTGTGGAAGCGCTGCGCGCCCAGGGCATTTCGGTCGGCCCGTCGGAGACCGTCGACGCGGGACGGGTGATGAGCGTGCTTGGCCTGGGTAATCGGGAGGTGCTGCGCGAGGGCATCGCGTGCGCGGTCCTGCGCCGGGCCGATCACCGGGATACCTACGACGCAATGTTTGACCTGTGGTTCCCAGCCGCGCTCGGCACCCGCGCGATCGAACAGATCGACGACGAGGACGAGCCGGGGCTGCCCGACGACATCGAGGCGCTGCGCGCACAGCTCGTCGAACTGCTCGGCGACGGTGCCGATCTCAGTGACCGCGATGAGCGACTGGAGGCCATGGTCGCGCGCATCGTCGAGGCATACGGCCGGTACAGCTCGAGTCGCGGGCCGTCGTACTCGTCGTATCAGGCGCTCAAGGCGATGGCGCTGGACCAGCTCGAAGGGCGCCTGCTCGCGGGGCTGCTCGCGCCGTACGGAGAAGAACCCACGCCGACCCAGGAGCAGATCGCCAAAGCGATAGCGACACAGCGCATCTCGCAGCTGCGCAAGATGGTGGAAGCGGAGACCAAGCGGCGCACCGCGGAACAACTCGGCCGCGAACACGTGACGATGTACGGCATCCCGCAGCTGTCGGAGAACGTCGAGTTCCTGCGAGCCTCCGGTGAACAGCTGCGGCAGATGCGGCGCGTGGTGGCGCCGCTGGCCCGCACGCTGGCCACCCGACTGGCGGCGCGGCGGCGCCGATCCCGGTCAGGTGAGATTGACCTGCGCAAGACGCTGCGCAAGTCGATGAACACCGGCGGTGTGCCGATCGACATGGTGCTGCGCAAGCCGCGGCCGGCGCGTCCGGAACTGGTTGTGCTGTGCGACGTGTCAGGGTCGGTCGCCGGCTTCAGCCACTTCACGCTGCTGCTCGTGCACGCGCTGCGTCAGCAATTTTCACGGGTTCGCGTCTTCGCCTTCATCGACACCACCGACGAGGTCACCCATCTCTTCGGGCCCGAGGCAGACCTCGCGCTGGCCATCCAGCGGATCACCCGCGAGTCCGGCGTGTACACCCGCGACGGGCACAGCGACTACGGCAACGCGTTCACGTCGTTCACCGAGAATTACCCGACCGTGCTGTCGCCGCGCGCCTCACTGCTCGTTCTGGGCGACGGACGCAACAACTACCGCAACCCGGAGGTCGAGGTTCTGCGCCGGATGGTCACCGAGAGCAGGCACGCGCATTGGCTGAACCCGGAGCCGCGGCACCTCTGGGGCAGCGGCGATTCCGCCGTGCCCCGGTATCAGGACGTGATCAGGATGCACGAATGCCGCAACGGGAAGCAGCTCGCCGCGGTGATCGACGGGCTGTTGCCGGTCTGATCTGGCACTCACCCGGCAAGTAAGCTGCCCAAACGTGGCGTCAACCAAGCGGCTCGGTGTGATGGGCGGGACGTTCGATCCCGTCCACCACGGCCACCTCGTTGCCGCGAGTGAGGTCGCCGACCGTTTCGAACTCGACGAGGTGGTGTTCGTCCCGACCGGCGAGCCGTGGCAGAAGCAGGGTCGCTACGTGAGCGCCGCCGAGGACCGCTACCTGATGACGGTGATCGCGACCGCGAGCAACCCACAGTTCTCGGTGAGCCGTGTCGACATCGACCGCGGGGGGCGCACGTACACCAAGGACACGTTGCGCGACCTGCGTGCGCTGTACCCGCACAGCGATCTGTACTTCATCACCGGCGCCGACGCGCTGGCGTCGATCCTGACCTGGCAGGACGTCGAGGAGCTGTTCTTGCTGGCCCGGTTCGTCGGCGTCAGTCGGCCCGGTTACGACCTGGACGGTGGTCACGTGTCCGCCGCGGTCAAGTCGCTGCCCGCAGATGCGTTGACGTTGTTGGAGGTGCCCGCGCTGGCGATCTCGTCTTCCGACTGCCGAATCAGGGCTGCCGAGAACCGGCCGATCAGGTACCTGGTGCCCGAGGGTGTGGTGCAGTACGTCACCAAGCGCGGACTCTATCGCGGCCTCGGTGAGAAAACCCGCAGCAGCCTGGCGGCGACCGGCAAGGACGACACGTGACCGCATCTGACGAAGCCGTCCGGATGGCGGAGATCGCGGCGCGTGCGGCCGCCGCGAAGCTCGCCGACAACGTCACCGTCATCGACGTGTCAGAACAACTGGTGATCACCGACATCTTCGTGATCGCGTCGGCGGCCAACGAGCGGCAGGTCAACGCGATCGTCGACGAGGTCGAAGAGAAGATGCGACGCGCCGGATACAAGCCCGCCCGCCGCGAGGGAGCCCGCGCGGGGCGGTGGACCCTTCTCGACTACGTCGACATCGTCGTGCACATCCAGCATGAGGATGAACGCGACTTTTATGGACTTGACCGATTGTGGCGCGACTGCCCGGCGATCCCCGTTGTACTGGAGCCTGCAACGTGAGGGCGCGGCGGCTTTTGATGCTGCGGCACGGCCAGACCGAGTGGAACGCCGAAAACCGGATGCAGGGGCAGCTCGATGCGGAACTGTCGGAGCTGGGCCGGGATCAGGCGGTTGCGGCCGCCGAAGTGCTGGCCAAGCGTCATCCACTGCTGATCGTGTCCTCGGATCTGTGCCGGGCATACGACACGGCTGTGGAGTTGGCGGAGCGCACCGGGTCGCCATTGGTGGTCGATGCGCGGCTGCGGGAGACGAATCTCGGCGACTGGCAGGGAATGACCCACGGTGAGGTTGATGCGGTCGCGCCTGGTGCCCGCGTCGCATGGCGAAACGACGCGACCTGGGCGCCGCACGGCGGAGAAAGCCGCGTTGACGTGGCACGGCGTAGCTTTCCGCTGATCGCTGAATTGGTTGACTCCCAATCTGATTGGGGGGCAGACGAATCGGACGGGCCGGTGGTGCTGGTCGCCCACGGCGGGTTGATCGCGGCCCTGACCGCTCGGCTACTCGATTTGCCCGTCGACAACTGGCCGGTGCTGGGCGGCATGGGTAACGCCAGCTGGGCGCAGCTGTCCGGACACTCCGCTCCCGACGCGCCGCTGGACGAGATCCGCTGGCGGCTGGATGTGTGGAACGCCTCGGCTCAGGTCGCCGGCGATGTCCTCTGAGTCGGGCACACAGCGCCCAGTGCTGCTGATCTTCGCCGATTCGCTGGCCTATTACGGCCCCACGGGTGGCCTTCCCGCCGACGACCCGCGCATCTGGCCGAATATCGTGGGCGCACAACTGGGCTGGGATGTCGAGTTGATCGGCCGGATCGGGTGGACATGTCGCGATGTGTGGTGGGCGGCGACCCAGGATCCGCGGGCATGGGCGGCTCTGCCGCGCGCGGGGGCGGTGATCTTCGCGACCGGGGGAATGGACTCGCTGCCGTCACCCCTGCCGACCGCGCTACGCGAGTTGATCCGTTATCTGCGACCGCCGTGGTTGCGGCGGTGGGCGCGCGACGGGTACGGCTGGCTGCAACCGAAACTGTCGCCGGTCGCCCGCTCCGCGTTGCCGCCGCACCTGTCGGCCGAGTACCTCGAAATCACTCGCAGCGCTGTGGATTTCAACCGGCCCGGCATCCCTATCGTGGCGTCTCTGCCGTCCGTACACGTCGCCGAGACCTATGGCAGGGCCCATCACGGGCGAGAGGGCACCGTCGCCGCGATCACCGAATGGGCTCAGCAGCACGGCGTCCCGCTGGTGGACCTCAAGGCCGCTGTGGCAGAGCATGTGATGTCGGGGCGGGGCAATCCCGATGGAATCCACTGGAACTTCGAGGCGCACCAGGCAGTGGCCGAGCTGATGGTGAAGGCGTTGGCCGAAGCCGGCGTGACGCAAGAGAACGGACACGGCTAGCGACCATGGCAGTTGTGGTTGTCACCGACTCGTCGTCGCGGTTGTGTGATGACGACCTCGAAAAGTGGCGGATACGCCAAGTGCCGCTGCATATTCTGGTCGACGGCGACGACTTCCGAGATGGTGTCGATGCCGTCCCATCCGACATTCATTCACAGCCGAAGGCCACCACCGCGGGCGCAACCCCCGCGGAACTCAGCGACGTCTACCATCAGGCGTTGAGCGACAGCGGCGGTGACGGCGTGGTGGCGGTGCACATCTCGGCGGCCTTGTCGTCCACCCTCACGTCGGCCGAACAGGCCGCCCGGCAGTTCAGCGGTGCGGTGCGGGTGGTGAACTCGAGATCTGCGGCGATGGCGACCGGATTTGTGGCACTGGCCGCCGCACGGGCGGCGGCCGACGGATTAGACCTGGATGCCGTTGAGGCCGAGGCGGTCTCGGGCGCGAACCGGGTTCGTGGCTACGTCGTCGTGCATCGGCTGGACAACCTACGGCGTGGCGGCCGGATCGGCAGGGGCGGGTCGTGGTTGAGCACCGCACTGGCGATCAAGCCGCTGCTGCGGATGGATCCCGATGGGAGGCTCGTGTTGGCGCAGCGGGTGCGCACCGCCGGCAAGGCGCTGGATGCGATGGTCGAGCAGGTGGTTGCCGAGGTGGGTGACCGGTCGGCTGTCGTTGCGGTGCACCATATCGACAATCCCGTCGCCGCCAATAATGTCGCTCACGAGCTGATCGCCCGGCTGCACCCGTGCGAGCCTCCCACCGTGACTGAGATGGGGCCGGTGCTCGCCGTTCACCTGGGTGCAGGTGCGGTGGGCGTTTGCGTCGAGATCACCGATTGATCAGCGCGGCTACGTGGCCGGTCGGCCGGTTATCGGGGTCAGATCGGCGAGGGTGACGATTCCGGGTCTGGCTGCAACGACTTTCGGCACGGCGTTGGTGACCGGCATCGCGGTGTAGATCATCCCGAGACCCATGAAGCCGGGCTCCGTCCAGTCCTTGGGAGGCAGGCAGTGGATCACCGTGCGCATGTTGGGAAGGCCGAACACCTGGACGACGTGGCCGTGCTCGAGTGGCTTGGGCGGCTCGACATGATCGCCCATGACCCAGTTGAACCCGACACTGACGATGTTGCGGTCGCCGACCCAGCCGCGGTGATAGCCGTAGACGCCGGCGACCGTGCCTTTCGGGATCCGCATGAAGCCCAGATCCGAGTCGTCGGTGGCGGGTGTGAAGGTGACGTCGAAGGTCATCCGGTCGACGGTGGCGCCCATCGCGTCGGCCATCATCGCGGCGGACTCGGCGAACACCTCGCTTTCGCGGCGCACGCTCTCCGTCAGACCCGGGGTGTCGGGCGGCCGCGAGAATCCCATTGCCTTCTGCGTTTCGGCGGACTCGTAGGTGGAGCAGTCCACCGATTCTGTGATCCTGATCTCGTCGACGCGCTCACATGAGCCGCTGAGCACCATACCGACCAGATTGCTCATCCCGGGATGAGCGCCGCTGCCGAACATCGTGGAATTGCCTAGGACACAAGCCGTGTGGATGCGATCCCGGTCTTCGGGTGTCTGCTTGCCGCCGGTGATCCATGCCGCGCTCGAACACACATTGATGCCCGCCTCGAGCAGCCGCACCAACTCGTCGACGTTGGGCCACAACGGGTTGTAGCAGCACGCGTCGGGCTTCAGTGCGACCAGCCGGTCGACGTCGTTGGTGGCTTTGACGCCGGTGGGCTCCGGCCAGCCGGCAAGCTCGGCGGCGTCGGTTCCCACCTTGTCGGCCCCATGCGCGTACACGCCGACCAACTCCATGTCGCGTCGGCCGATGATTGCGTGCAGCGACCGCCGGCCGATGTTGCCGGTGGTCCACTGGATGACACGGAGTGGGCGGTCGGTGGGCGTAGTCGTCATGCAGGTATGTATACCGGCCTGCCATGCTCGTACGTTGCGTCGGCCGCCCATGGCACGATCGTCCGGTGACCTCGACACCGGGACTGCATCTGGTGCTCGGCGACGAAGAACTGCTCGTCGAACGCGCCATCGCCGCGCTGCTGCATCAGGCGCGCGTCCAGGCTGGCACTGCCGACGTCCCGGAGAGCCGGCTGCGCGCTGGCGAGGTGACCACCAGCGAGCTGGCCGAACTTCTCAGCCCGTCGCTGTTCGCCGACGAACGCGTCGTCGTGCTCGAAGCGGCCGCGGACGCCGGAAAGGATTCGTCGGCGCTGATCACCGCCGCCGCCGCGGATCTCCCTCCCGGCACGGTGATGATCGTCGTGCACTCCGGCGGCGGCCGCGCCAAGGCGCTGGCCGACGAACTGCGCAAGCTCGGCGCGGTCGTGCACCCGTGCGCGCGCATCACCAAGGCCGGCGAGCGCGCCGACTTCGTCCGCGCAGAATTTCGCTCGCACCAGATCGACGCCGACGATGACGTGGTGACCGCCATCATCGACGCTGTCGGATCCGACTTGCGCGAGCTTGCAGCCGCATGCTCACAGCTGGTCGCCGACACCGGCGGGGCCGTCGACGTCAGCGCGGTGCGCCGCTACTACAGCGGCAGGGCCGAGGTGAAGGGCTTCGACATCGCCGACAAGGCCGTGATGGGCGACATCGCCGGTGCCGTCGAGGCGCTGCGATGGGCGATGATCCGCGGTGAACCGCGAGTAGTACTGGCCGACGCTCTCGCCGAAGCGATACACACCATCGCTCGCGTCGGCCCGCTGTCGGGCGACCCGTACCGCATGGCCGCCGAACTCGGCATGCCGCCGTGGCGGGTGCAGAAGGCACAGAGGCAGGCCCGCGGATGGTCGACGGAGTCCGTTGCGGCGGCGATGCGTCTTGTCGCGACGCTGAATGCGGACGTGAAGGGCGCAGCAGCGGACGCCGACTATGTGTTGGAAGTGACTACCCGACGGGTGGCGGAACTGGTGGCGCGGCCCGCGCGTCGGTAGCTCAGAGCTTGTTCAGCGTCAGCGCGAGCGCGGATTTCCGGTTGGCGGCCTGGTTCTTGTGGATGACACCCTTGCTGGCGGCCTTGTCCAGCTTGCGGCCGGCCGACTTCGCCAACGTGGCGGCCTTGTCCTTGTCACCGCTCTCGGCCGCCTCATGGAACGCGCGGATCGCCGTGTGGAGCGACGACTTCACCGACTTGTTGCGCAGCCTGCGGCCCTCGTTGGTGCGATTGCGCTTCACCTGCGACTTGATGTTGGCCACGCGTGAGTTCCTTCGTATTTCTCCAGTGGGCTAAACGACGGCCGCCGAGCGGGCAGCGACTGTTCAGGCTACCAGTCGACCACGGATTCTCCCAAAGTGCGGCCCGTGGCCGTCCGCGTGCGGCCGCCGGGTTCGCGCGGCTGGCCTGCGAAAACGGCCGAAGTAGTGCAGCATGTCAGGGTGAGCGTTCGCATCCTGACGACTGAGAACGGACAGTCGACACGCACCCGCTCACAGCCCGTCAAGAAGTTCGACGGAATCTTCGAGGGGTACGGAAAACGCGGCCCGTACGCCGCGGCGTTCGACGAGATGTTCGACAAGGGCGGCACCGTCCGGACTCCGTACAAGGGCATCTACGCCGAGCTGGCGCCGTCCGATGCGTCCGAGCTTGCCGCCCGTTCGGATGCGCTCGGGCGCGCGTTTGTCGACCAGGGCATCACGTTCTCGCTGTCCGGCCAGGAGCGGCCGTTCCCGCTCGATCTCGTGCCGCGGGTCATCTCTGCCGCCGAATGGTCGCGGCTCGAGCGCGGCATCACCCAGCGGGTACGCGCGCTGGAGATGTATCTCGACGACATCTACGGCGAGCAGAACATTCTGCGCGACGAGCTGATCCCGCGCCGGCTGGTGACGTCGTGCAAGCACTTCCACCGCGAGGCCGCTGGTATCAACCCGCCGAACGGGGTGCGCATCCACGTTGCCGGCATCGACCTCGTCCGCGATGCCGACGGCGTTTTCCGTGTGCTCGAGGACAACCTGCGGTCACCGTCCGGGGTGTCCTACGTGATGGAGAATCGCCGCACAATGGCGCGAGTCTTCCCAAACCTGTTCGCCACCAATCGCGTTCGCTCCGTCGGTGACTACTCGTCTCATCTGTTGCGCGCTTTGCGCAAGTCGGCCGCCACCAACGAGGCCGATCCGACGATCGTCGTGCTCACCCCCGGCGTCTACAACTCCGCCTATTTCGAGCACTCCCTTTTGGCCAGGCAGATGGGCGTTGAGCTCGTCGAGGGCCGCGACCTGTTCTGCCGGGACAACCAGGTCTACATGCGCACCACAGAGGGGGAGCGCCAGGTCGACGTCATCTATCGACGCATCGACGACGACTTCCTCGATCCGATGCAATTCCGTCCGGACTCGGTGCTCGGGGTGGCGGGGCTGCTCAACACGGCTCGGGCCGGAAACGTGGTGATCTCCAGCGCGGTCGGCAACGGAGTCGGTGACGACAAGCTGATCTATACCTACGTGCCGACGATCATTGACTACTACCTCGGGGAGAAGCCGCTGCTGGCCAATGTCGACACGTTCCGATGCTGGCTCGACGACGAACGCGAGGAGGTGCTCGACCGGATCGACGAGCTGGTCATCAAACCGGTCGAGGGATCCGGTGGCTACGGGATCGTCTTCGGGCCCGATGCCACCCTCAAGGAACTCGCGGCCTCTGCCAAGAAGATCCGCAGCGACCCGCGCGGATGGGTTGCACAACCCGTCGTCCAGCTGTCCACCGTGCCCACCCAAATCGGCGACCGCCTCGCGCCGCGGCATGTCGACCTGCGCCCGTTCGCGGTCAACGACGGCGACGACGTGTGGGTGTTGCCCGGCGGGTTGACTCGCGTCGCGCTGAGTGAGGGCTCGTTGGTGGTCAACTCGAGTCAGGGCGGCGGGTCCAAAGACACCTGGGTGCTCGCGTCGCGCGCTTCGGCGCCGGATCGCGAGCTGGCCGCCGCCGAGGTGGTGCGCTCGCTGCCGCGCGAGCCGCGGACACAGTCCACCAGCGAAGTGGGTACCGGGCCCACGTCGTCACAGCTGCAACAGCAGCACTCGTCACAGCAGCAACAGCAACAGTAGCGCGAAGAGGAGACACTGATGTTGGCGCGCAACGCCGAATCGCTGTACTGGATCGGTCGATACGTCGAGCGCGCCGACGACACCGCGCGCATCTTGGACGTGAGCGTGCACCAGCTTCTCGAGGACTCGAGCGTCGACCCCGACCACACGTCTCGGGTGTTGTTGAAGGTGTTGGGAGTAACTCCTCCGAGCTCGCCGCTGAACGTGTGGTCGCTGACCGACCTCGTGGCGTTCACCCGGGGTTTGGAGGGTGGCTGCTCGATCGTCGACGCGATCTCCGCCGCTCGCGAGAACGCGCGGTCGGCCCGTGAGGTGACATCGACCGAGTTGTGGGAGTGCTTGAACACCACCTACAACGCATTGTCCGAACGGGAACGCGCCGCGAAACGCCTTGGTCCGCACGAGTTCTTCTCCTTCATCGAGGGCCGCGCCGCGATGTTCGCCGGGCTCGCAGACTCGACTCTGTCCCGCGACGACGGCTATCGATTCATGGTGCTGGGCCGCGCGATCGAACGAGTCGACATGACCGTGCGGTTGCTGCTCTCCCGAGTCGGCGACAGTGCCGCGTCACCGGCGTGGGTGACGGTGCTGCGGTCCGCCGGCGCGCACGACACCTACCTGCGGACGCATCGCGGGGTGCTCGACGCCAGCCGCGTCGTCGATTTCATGCTCTTGGACCGGCTTTTCCCGCGGTCGGTGTTCTATTCGCTGCGGCTTGCCGAGCACAGCCTCGACGAACTGGACCAACATCCGCACAGCCGGGTCGGCGCGACCGCGGAGACGCAACGGCTTCTCGGCCGGGCCCGCAGCGAGCTGGAGTTCTTACGCCCGGGCCAGCTGCTCGAGTCGCTGGACGAACGCCTGGCGGCCCTGCAGGAGACATGCCGTGAACTCGGAGAAGCATTGGCGTTGCAGTACTTTCACTCGGCTCCGTGGGTCGCGTGGAGCGACGCCGGCCACAACGGCGCGCTGGTCATCGAAGACGGGGAAATTTAGATGTGGCGGGTTCGGGTGGTGCACTCCACGGGATATGCGTACGAATCGCCGGTCACCGCGTCGTTCAACGAGGCGCGCCTGACGCCGCGATCAGACAACCGGCAGAACGTCATCTTGAGTCGCGTCGAGACCGTCCCGGCGACGAGGTCGTACCGCTATCTCGACTACTGGGGGACCGCGGTCACGGCATTCGACCTCCATGCCCCCCACACCGAACTGGAGGTCACGGCGTCGTCTGTCGTCGAGACCGACAAGCCTGAACCGCCGATCGAGAAGGTCACCTGGGACGAGTTGAGAAGCGATGCCGTGGTCGACAAGTTCGACGAGGTGCTCAGCCCGACGCATTACACCCCGCGAAGCAAGCGGCTTCGCCGCGTCGGCGAGCGGATCGCCAAGTACCACGACCCACATGATGCGGTGATCGCGGCCGCGGACTGGGTCAACAGCGAACTCGACTACGTGGCCGGCACCACCGGCGTGCACTCGTCAGCCCTTGACGCGCTGCGCGAAGGCAAGGGTGTGTGTCAGGACTTCGCACACCTGACGCTGGCTGTGCTGCGCGGCATCGGCATTCCGTCACGTTATGTGTCGGGCTACCTGCATCCGCAGCGCAAGGCGCCGGTCGGCGAGGCGGTCGACGGTCAGAGCCACGCGTGGATCCAGGCATGGACTGGCGGATGGTGGAACTTCGACCCTACGAACGACAAAGAGATCAACGAGCAATACGTCAGCGTCGGCGTCGGGCGAGACTACGCCGACGTCACGCCACTGAAAGGCATCTACTCCGGTGGCGGATCAACCGATCTCGACGTGGTCGTCGAGATCTCCAGGCTGGCTTAGCGTTCATCGCCGTCCGAGCTGTCGGTAGCCCGGATGGACACCCGGCGACAGCCCCTGCTGTTGCGCGAGAGCCGCGAGAAGTGACCGCAACTGGGCCTGCTCTGACTCACTGAGACCGCTGGTGATCGCCCGGTCGTGTTGGCGCGCCAGCCGGGACAGTTTCTGCATCAACTGCTTGCCGGCCGCGGTCAGGTAGAGCGCATACTGCCGGCGGTCGTCGGGATTGGGCCGTCGTTCGACGTAGCCGCGGTCCTCGAGATCATCGACGTACGCGACGACCCGGCTTGGCAACAGCTGTAGCTGGGTGCTCAGTGCCTGTTGGCTGCGCCCGGGAGCCGCGGCGATCGCGCGGAGGATGCCGGCGTGTGGCGGAGTCAGATCCAGGGCGGCGATCCGCTCGCTGAATCTCTCCGCGGCGTGGTGTCCCAATTGCGCAAGCAGGAAGGCCACGCCGCCTCGGTGGCGGCGGTCGAACTCCGATGACATGATCGAGATCGTACATGAAGTGAATGATTCTCGGTTTAGACATTGCACAGAACGAACGCATTGACTATCGTTCATACGATGAATGATTTACCGGACCCCTCAACTTTCGGCACACGGCGACCGCAGCAAGGAGGGCCGCCTTTAGGTGTGCTGGCTGCGATTTCGTTTGTGTTGCTCATCGGCGGCGTTGCCATCGCGGTTGCTATCGGCGGCGTGCCGCCGTCGCCGTTCACGGCCGGTGCGTCCATCCAGGACTTTTTTGTGGCACATCCTGTGGCCGTCCAAACCGCCGCGGTGGGTGCCTTCGGCGCATCGGTACCGCTGGCCATCTACGCCGCGACCGTCAGTGCCCGCCTGCGTCAGCTGGGCGTCACCGCGCCCGGTGCCACGATCGCGCTGGCGGGTGGCGTTTTGGCGGCCGGTGCCCTCGCTCTGTGTGGACTTTTGGTGTGGACCCTGTCCCGGCCCGAGGTCACCGCCGACGCAGCTCTGGTGCGCGCGCTCTACTTCCTCGTCTTCCTCACCGGGGGGCCGGGCCATGTGGTGGTGCTGGGTCTGTTGGTCGCCGGCGTCGCGGTGCCCAGCCTGATACTCGGTCTGTTGCCCAAGACTGTGGCCTGGGCCGGGCTCGTGATCGCAGCGATTGCGGAGGTGACGGCGTTGGTGCTGGTCTGGCCACCGTTGATGGTGCTGCTGCCGGTCGCGCGGGTCCCCGCGCTTGTGTGGTTGATCATCGCAGGCGCGATGCTGCCACTGCAGCGTCGGCGTCTGGTCGCGTCGTGACCTAGTGCTGAACCTCGATGCGGTGCAGATCGGGGCCGATCTCGACGCGTCCGTCGAACACCGACGCCGCCCTGGCGCGCCAGTCGCCCTCCTGACCCGGCGCGACCGCCGGGACGCAGTGGGTGAGGATCAGCGTCCCGACGCCTGCCCGCGCCGCGGTGCCCGCGGCCTCTTCGACCGACGAGTGGTAGTCGCAGATGTCGCGAACCCGCTGCTGCGGAATTACCTCGATCAGGTCCTTGCGGATCACAGTGTGAACCAACGCATCCGCGCCGGCGGCCAACTCGTCGAGGCTCGCGCACGGCACCGTGTCGCCTGCCATCACCACCGAAACGTGGTCGGAAGTGATCCGGAATCCGATCGAGGGTTCTACCGGGCGATGATCGGTGGGGGCCACGGTGATTCGCACCCCGTCGCGGTCCCAAACCAAACCCTCGGTGTGCTCCTGCACATCGACGGCCGGCGGCGCGGTCAGGTCGGCGTGGTGCGCGATGCGGTAGCCGATGTCCCGGCCGAACGCCGTGAGCGTGGCGTCGACGACCTCTGCGGTGCCGGGCGGGCCGATGATCGGCAGCGGTGGCGGGTCGGGTACGAACGTGGTGACCCAGCGGGTGATCAGCACGTCGCCGAGATCGGCGATGTGGTCGCTATGGAGGTGCGTCAGGAGCAGCGCGGTCAGAGCGTTGGCGCCCACCCCGACGGCCGCAGCACGTTGCAGAACGCCGCGCCCGCAGTCCACCAGCAGTGTCTGGCCCCCGGCGCGCACCAGTGTCGAGGGTCCGGCCCGGTCAGGATCGGGGATGGGACTTCCGGTGCCGAGCAGGATGACCTCGATCATGTGTCCAGGTATGTCACAGCAGCATTCCGAAGTCGAGGCTTTTGCTTTCACACGGCGTCAATTGGTCCTAGCCTGGGTGTGAAGCAGGTCACAAGGGTGGAGGCGTCGATGCGGATTGCGGATGTGCTGCGGAATAAGGGTGCGGCGGTAGCCACGATCAGCCCTGACACCAGAGTTACCGAACTGCTCGCCGGTATGGCGCAGCACAACATCGGGGCAATGGTCGTGATGGGCCCGACCGGGCTGGTGGGCATCGTGTCGGAGCGTGACGTTGTGCGCAGGCTGAACGAGCGCGGCGCCGACCTGCTCCAGATGCCGGTGTCAGAGATCATGACGAGCGTGGTCGTGACCTGCGCGCCGGGCGATGCGATCGACACGCTCAGCAGGTTGATGACAGAGAACCGGGTGCGACACGTGCCGGTCATCGCGGACGGTCAGCTGGCCGGAATCGTCAGCATCGGCGACGTGGTGAAGACCCGAATGGAGGAACTGAAGGCCGAGCAGGAGCAGCTGCAGACCTACATCACCCAGGGCGGATGAGCGTCGACGTACGTCCTGCCCGAAAGCCCGACGTCCGTGAGTTGGCAGGCGTGCTGGGGCGCGCCTTCTACGACGATCCCGTGACGATGTGGATGATCCCCAACAACAATGAGCGGGCTAAAGCCATGCCGCGGGTGTTCGCGACGATGACCCGGCATCACTTTCTCGCCGGCGGCGGAGCCGAAGTGGCGGGTCGCGACGGTGTCATCGGCGGAGCCGCGCTGTGGGATCCGCCCGGGCGATGGAAGACAACCCCGCGGGAAGAGTGGCTGATGAAACCAGTCTTCCTCCTGACACTCCGCAAGCGCGTCGGCCACACTGAGCAGCTCGTGGAGCTCATGAAGAAGAACCACCCCGAGGAGCCCCACTGGTATTTGATGCTCATCGGCAGCGATCCCACGGTGCGCGGTGCAGGCTTCGGGCAGGCGCTGATGCGGTCGCGACTGGACCGGTGTGATGCCGAACGTGTGCCCGCGTACCTCGAAAACAGCAACCCGAAGAACGAGGCGTACTACATGCGGTTCGGTTTCGAGGTGACCGGCGAAATCAAGCTCCCGAACGGCGGGCCCACGATGTGGCCGATGTGGCGCGCACCAGTGCTCTGAATGGGTCTCAGGGCTGCTCCTGCTCCTGCGCGTCGAGGTGGGTGGCGGCGCGCTTGAGCATCAGCACCGCGTCGGCCTTGGTGGTGTGCGCGTCGTCGTTGTAGGCGTTCACACTCGGCCAGGCCGGTGCGGCGGAATTGGCCAACCGCAGCAACAGGCACTCCAGCCGACAGACCTGCTCGTGCGCGGCGTGGGGCTGCCCGCCGTGCCAGTAGTTCGCCGCCGTGCGTAGCGCCCCCACCAGGCAGAAGCTGCACGGGGTGGCCCCGGGCTCGGTGCGTACCCGGTAGCCCCCCGCGCCGACGTGCTCGGTGCGCACACGCACCCAGTCGCCTGGCGAGTCGACGGCGGGGTGCACCTCGGTGCCGTCGGCGTCGCGGCAATAGGTGCCCTGGGTCCACCCGCCGTCGGCCTCGATGAGCGCCAACGCGTCCTCGATCACCTCGCGGTCGGTCTTCATTCTCATCCTCTCAGCAGCCGCGGCTCGGAGCGGGCAATCGTCGTCATGATTTCAATCCTTTCGGTTACGACTCGAGGTAGCGCAGAACAGCAAGGACACGGCGGTTTCCGGTGTCATCGGCGACCAGCCCCAACTTCGTGAAGATGGAGGCGATGTGTTTCTCGGCGGAACCGGTCGACACGTGCAGGGTGGCGGCGATTGCCGAGTTGGTCCTGCCTTCGGCCATCAGCTGCAGTACCTCGCGTTCGCGGGGGGTGAGCTGATCAAGCACGCTGTGGCGATGCGACCGCGCGAGGATTTGGGACACAACCTCGGGGTCGAGGAGAGTCCCGCCGCCAGCGACGACCATGACCGCGTCCAGGAACGCCGGTACGTCGGCAACGCGGTCTTTGAGCAGGTAGCCGAAGCCGCGGGTGTCCGAGGTGATCAGGTCGGTGGCGTAGCGCTCTTCGACGTAGTGCGACAACACCATCACCGGCGACTCGGGATTCTGGCTGCGCAGCAGCGCGGCGGCACGGATTCCCTCGTCTGTGAACGTTGGGGGCATCCTGACATCGACGATCGCAAGATCAGGATGCGTGTCGTTTACCAGGCGCACCAGGTTTGAGGCATCGGCCACGCTGGCCACCACCTCGTGGCCGGCGTCGATGAGGATGCGTTCGATGCCGGCGCGCAGCAGCGCCGAGTCCTCGGCGATCACGATGCGCATGGCAGCACCGCGGTCACAGTGGTGGGCCCGGTGACGGGACTGGAAACCGTGAATGTGCCCCGGGCGGCGCGCACCCGATCGGCCAGACCACGCAAGCCGGTGGCGGTCTCGCTGTCGGTAATCTGCGCGCCGCCGCGGCCGTCGTCGAACACCGAGACGTGGAGTTTGTTTTCGGCCCCGTCGAGCCGCACGGTGACGGCGGCACGCGACGCTTGTGCGTGCTTGGCAGTGTTGGTGAGCGCCTCGGCGACGACGAAGTACGCGACGGATTCGGTCTCCTCGGGGAGGCGCCTGGGCAGGTCGATGTCCAGCGTTGTCTGGACGGCGGCGCGCTGGACCACCGATGAGAGCGCGGCGTCCAGGCCCCGGTCCGAGAGAATCGTCGGCGCGATGCCGCGCACGACGTTACGTAGTTCCACCAGAGCGGTTTTCGCGTCTTCATGGGCCTCGGCGATCAGCGCCTTGGCGGCGGCCGGGTCAGTATCGAGCTTGGTTTGAACGAGGCCGATTGTCATCGCCAGCGACACGAGCCGCGGCTGCACACTGTCGTGCAGGTCGCGTTCGATGCGGTATCGCTCGGTTTGTGCCGATGTCACTGCCCCCAGCCTGGCGTCGGCGAGCGCGTTCACCTCGTATTGCAGCATCGCAATTGGCGACGGCGAGAGCAGCCAGCGGTCGATCTTGGCGTCGAGAATAGGCGCGAACACTACGATCGCGATGGCAGCCGCCAACGCGACAACGGCCAGCGGCCACGCCAGCGCGGGCGGAATAGATGACAGTCCGGCGTCGTAGTCGCTGCGGTTCACGGCGATCGCGGCGGCCGGTGCCAGTAACGCGAACGCCAGCAAGACGAACGCGAGACCGGCGGCCGCGAGGTCGTACACCATCCGAAGAAAATGGTGTGCGCAGCCCTTCCAGAACCGGGAGCTGCTGATGTCCAGCCCGAGCTGGTGGAGCCAATGTTGAAAGCCGGTGTAATGGGACATCTTTCGGGGCGGTGTCGGGATATCCATGCCGAAGACGGCCTCGCTACGCCGACGCTCGACCCACTCCATGCCGCGCATCAGGTACACGAACGAGAGGAAGGTGAGCGCGAAGCCGATCCCTGATGGGACGAAAATGACTGCGTCCTGGTATCGCGGGTCGATGACGACCGGCAGCCAGAGCCCGACGATCACGATCATGATGGCCAGGCACAGCCAAACTGTGGCGATCGCCGCGCCAACGATCATCGACGCGCTGGGCACGAGGCCGATGCGACGGATCGTCGACGGCGTCGCCGTCTCGGCCGTGATCGGCTCGGCGACTCGATCCCTGACTGCGGTCATACCTTCAAGGTACGGAGTGCCGCGGTCACACAACACGTCGTTTACCGAACAAGTTGACGGGGGTTAACCCCCGCCTTTCTTCGCGAGCGCGTCAAGAATCCACCGAACGCCCGAGCCAACCGCCGAGCGCGATGACTATAAGCGGGAGGCGGCGGTCGTCTGATTGCACCTTCGCGTCAGCTCCAGGAGTACTCGGCACGCAGCCGTACGGCGATCTTCTCGAACGTCTCTCGCTCGAGAACCGCGCCCTCGCGCCTGATGCCTTCTTCGGGAACGTCGAGCACCCGGTCCAGGCGCACCCAGCTGGCGCGGGCGTCGTAGTCCCAGCCGCCTATGCCGATGGCGATCCAGTTCCGGTCGCCGGCGTGGCGCTCCTGGCTGGACAACATCAGCCCCAGCAGCGTGCCACGGTCGCGTCCGACGACGAGCACCGGGCGGTCCTTGCCCTTGGATGGATCGTCTTCGTAGACCACCCAGGTCCAGACGATTTCGCCCGGGTCGGCGCGGCCGTCGAGATCGGGGGAGTAGAGGACCTTCCGTGCCCGGTACGCGGTCGGCACGCTGTTCTTGGTCACCGGCCGCCCGGAGGTGATCTCCTTCGCGGGTTCCGGACCCCGGATGATCACGTCCAGCCCCAGGCGGATGCCCTGGGAGATTCCGCGCTGCAGGGTCGGGGAGTTCTGCAGCTGCCGGATGAACTTGGGGCCCTCGTTGAACACGAGGTTCTCCGCGGCCTTGCCCAACCGCTGCTGCAACGTCTTCCACGGCGACGCCATGAAACCGAGCATAGGCGAGGCACTTCCCTCCGGTAGAGCGCGGCGAACGGGGATACGCCCGGTTGCGGTTATGAGCGAGGGGTGCGCCTCGATACCCTGGGAGGCAACCCATAGGCGTCCTTCACCAGGAGATTCCCATCAGCAGCTTCGCCGACCAGACGTTCACCGCGCCGGCGCAGATTCGGAACTTCTGCATCATCGCCCACATCGACCACGGCAAGTCGACGCTGGCGGACCGGATGCTCGATCTGACCGGCGTGGTCGACGAACGCTCGATGCGTGCGCAGTACCTGGACCGGATGGACATCGAACGCGAACGCGGCATCACGATCAAGGCGCAGAACGTGCGGCTGCCGTGGACAGTGAACGACGGCGCCGGCGATCAGGAGTTTGTTCTGCATCTGATCGACACCCCCGGCCACGTCGACTTCACATATGAGGTGTCGCGGGCGCTGGAGGCCTGCGAGGGCGCGGTGCTGCTGGTGGACGCCGCCCAGGGTATCGAGGCGCAGACACTTGCAAACCTCTACCTGGCACTGGACCGGGACCTCGCCATCATTCCGGTGCTGAACAAGATCGACCTGCCCGCCGCCGACCCGGATCGCTACGCCGCCGAAATCGCCCACATCATCGGGTGCGAACCCGACGACGTGCTGCGGGTCTCCGGGAAGACGGGCGAGGGTGTGGCCGACCTGCTCGACCACGTGGTGCGCGAGGTGCCGGCGCCGACCGGCGACCCGGACGCCCCGACGCGCGCGATGATCTTCGATTCGGTCTACGACACCTACCGCGGCGTGGTCACCTACGTTCGCGTCATCGACGGCAAGATCACGCCGCGCGAGCGGATCAAGATGATGTCGACGGGCGCCGTACACGAGCTTCTCGAAGTCGGGATCGTCTCGCCCGAGCCGAAACCCGCTGACGGCCTGGGCGTCGGCGAAGTGGGCTACCTGATCACCGGTGTGAAGGACGTGCGGCAGTCCAAGGTGGGCGACACCGTGACCACCGCGCGCCACGGTGCCACCGAGGCGCTGACGGGGTACCGCGAGCCCAAGCCGATGGTGTACTCGGGGCTGTACCCCGTGGACGGCTCTGACTACCCCGATATGCGCGAGGCGCTGGAGAAGTTGCGCCTCAACGATGCCGCGCTGGCCTACGAGCCGGAAACGTCGGTGGCGCTCGGGTTCGGTTTCCGCTGCGGCTTTCTCGGTCTCTTGCACATGGAGATCAGCCGCGAACGGCTGGAGCGCGAATTCGATCTGGACCTGATCTCCACCTCACCGAACGTGGTGTACCGGGTGGTGCTCGACGACGGCGCCGAGACGATCGTGACGAACCCGTCGGTCTGGCCGGCCGGCAAGGTCCGCACGGTGTACGAGCCGGTGGTCAAGATCACGATCATCAGTCCCAGTGAGTTCATCGGCACGATCATGGAGCTCTGCCAGTCCCGCCGCGGCGAACTCGGCGGCATGGATTACCTGTCGCCCGAGCGGGTGGAGCTTCGCTACACGATGCCGTTGGGCGAGATCATCTTCGGCTTCTTCGACGCGTTGAAGTCGCGTACCCGCGGCTACGCCAGCCTGGATTACGAGGACGCCGGTGAACAAGAGGCCGAGCTCGTCAAGGTCGACATCCTGCTGCAGGGGGAGCCCGTCGACGCGTTCAGCGCGATTGTGCACCGCGACGAGGCTGCCGAATACGGCCGCAAGATGACCACGAAGCTCAAGGAGCTGATTCCCCGGCAGCAGTTCGAGGTGCCGGTGCAGGCGGCGGTCGGGTCGAAAATCATTGCCCGAGAGAATATCCGCGCGATCCGTAAGGACGTGCTGTCGAAGTGTTACGGCGGCGACATCACCCGCAAACGCAAGCTTCTCGAGAAGCAAAAAGAGGGCAAGAAGCGGATGAAGACGATCGGGCGGGTCGACGTTCCGCAGGAGGCTTTCGTCGCGGCGCTGTCGACCGACGCCGGCGACGAAAAACCAAAGAAGTAAGGCGCGCAACCCGAACGCGACCAGCCGGTAGACCTCTACATCGGAGCGTTGGCAGGCAGGAAGACGCCCGTGCTGTCGGCCTCTTCTTCCGCGCGGATCACGTGCACCACCGCGTTGATCAGCGCCAGGTGGGTGAACGCCTGGGGGAAGTTGCCCAGATGCCGTCCGGTGCGCGGCTCGATCTCCTCGGCGTACAGACGCAGCGGGCTGGCGAACGACAACAGCCGCTCACACAGGTGCTTGGCCCGGCTGATCTCGCCGATCTCCACCAGGGCGGACACCAGCCAGAATGAGCAGATCGTGAACGTGCCTTCTTCGCCGGACAGACCGTCGTCGGTCTCCTCGACCCGGTACCGCAGCACCAACCCGTCCTGCGTCAGCTCGTCGGCGATCGCCAGCACGGTGTTGCGCACCCGCGGGTCATCTGAAGGGAGGAACCGGGTCAGCACCACCAGCAGTAACGACGCATCCAGCGCATCGGAGCCGTACCGCTGGGTGAGCACGCCGCGCGAGTCGACGCCGTGCGCCAGGATGTCGGCCTTGATCTCCTCGGCGATCGCCCGCCACTGTTGGGCGTAGCTCTTCTCGCTTTGGAGTTCGGCGAGTTTGGCGCCGCGGTCCAGCGCCACCCAGCACATCACTTTCGATGACGTGAAGTGCTGCGGTTCGCCGCGCACCTCCCAGATGCCGCGGTCGGGCTCACGCCAATGCTTTATCGCCTCTTCGACCTGGTTTTTCAGCACCGGCCACAGGTTTTCGGGAATCTGCTCACGCGACTTGGCGTGCAGGTACACCGAATCCAGCATCGTGCCCCAAATGTCGTGCTGGCGCTGGTTGTACGCGCCGTTGCCGACCCGCACCGGCCGGGCGCCGTCGTAGCCGGACAGGTGGTGCAGTTCCTCTTCGTCAAGGGTGCGCTCGCCACCGACGGCGTACAGCACCTGCAGCGGATGCCGCTCGCCGTTGTTCGCGCCGGAGACGTCGGCGATGAACGAGAAGAAGTCGTCGGCCTCGCGGTCCAGCCCGAGGGTGTAGAGGCCCCACAACGCGAAGGTGGAGTCGCGCACCCATGCATAACGATAGTCCCAGTTACGCTCTCCCTGAGGGGTTTCCGGCAGCGACGTGGTGCTCGCCGCCAGCAGCGCGCCGGTGGGTGAGTACGTTAATCCCTTGAGTGTCAACGCGCTTCGCTGCAGATATGCGCGCCAGGGGTGGTCGGGGAAATCGCCGATGTTGATCCACTGGCGCCAGCATTCGCTGGTGTTCCAGAGCTTGTCGGCAGCCTCGTCGTAGGTCTGCGGCGCGGGGTGCCTGGCCCAGCTCAGCGCGACGAAGACGTTGTCGCCCTCCTTGAGTCGCGTCCGGGCTCGCGCTTCGCGGCCCTCCAGGCCGATCCGCAGGTTTGTGGTCAGCTTCATCTGAGGATGCGAATCCGGGTCCTGCTTGGCGCGCGCGATCGCCTCCCCGTAGGCGGGGCCGGAGTATTCCCACGTGGCGGTGATGCGGTGGTAGTCGAACGCCGGCTCGCAGTTGAGCACCATCTCGACGGTTCCGCTCACGCAGCGCACGGTGCGCAGCAGGATGTGTTCGGCGTCCCAGTCCATCGGGGTCCGCCGGTGGGTCCGCGAGCGCATGTCGATGTCGTGCCAGGGGCCCATCACCAGCGCGTCGCGCACGATCATCCATCCGGTGTGGGTCTGCCAGGTGGTCTCGAGGATGAGGCTGCCGGGCAGATAGCGGCGGGCGGCCGGCACCGTAACCCCGTACGGGCTCAGCCGGAAGTGGCCCGCGGCCCGGTCCAGGATCGCGCCGAAGACGCTGGGGGAGTCGGGCCGCGGCACGCACAGCCATTCCACGGACCCGCTGGAGGAGATCAGGCAGGTGTTCTCGCAGTCGGACAGGAACGCGTAGTCGGCGATCGGCGGGAACGGGTTGCGCACCGACGAGCTCTGCATGTACGGCACCGGGCTAGTGACGGAAAACGGTGCCTCGTGTGCCTCCTCGGCAGGCTCGGCGCTCAGAACCATTTGCTCATCATCTGCTTTCAACACACATTTCGTCCACTTAACGGGCCGGAGAGTCGGATCACGGTTTTCACCGGCGAGCAAACGCCGGCGCGTGCTCGGGCAGCGGGCCGATCGCGACGCCATACCCGGCGATGGCGCCCAGCGCGGGCACCTTACTGATCACCCGCACGGCCAGTGGCGGTTTCGCCGGGTGGTCGAAATCGTCGTTCATCGCGGCAGTGATGATTCTGGCGTGGATCACGCGCTGGACGGCCTGAATCAGCGCCGTAGGTATCCACCGTCGCGCCTGCACTCGCGCCAGCTGTGAATTCCGCAGATCGCCGGCGCGCAGTGGGCCGGCTAGCGCGGTGGCCGCGGCGACCGCGTCGGCGACCGCGAGGTTGATCCCGACCCCGCCGACCGGTGACATCGCGTGCGCCGCGTCACCGATCAACAACAGCCCGTCGGTGTACCACCGGTGCAGCCGGTTCAATTGCACATCAAGCAGTTTCACGTCATCAAGGGACGCGATCTCACCGACCCGATCGGACAGCCACGGCACGAGTTGTGCCATCCGGCGCCGCAGTGCCTCCACGCCTTCGGCACGCATCGCGTCGTCGGTTCCCTTCGGGATGATGTAGGCGATCTGGTAGTAGTCGCCCCTGTCGATCACGGCGCAGCCGTGTCCCGACTCGAACACCCCGTTGAGTCCCCTCGGATCGCCGCTTCGTCGCGGCACCCGGAACCACCACACGTCCATCGGTGCCCCAAAACTTCTGGGAGTCAAGCCCATCGACGAACGCAACGTCGACGACCGTCCGTCGCACGCCACCGTCAACGTGGCGTGCATCTCGCGCGTTTCGCCGTCGGCACTTCGGTACCGAACGCCGACCACCCGCCCGTCGCGCAGCAAAGGTCCGAGCACCTCGGACCTGCGCATCAGTGTGAATGTCGGTTCCTCCTCGGCGGCGGTGGCGAGCAGCTCGAGGAAATCCCATTGCGGCACCAGCGCGATGTGCTTGTGGGCACCGGGCAACCTGCGCAGGCTGATCTGGATCGGGGCGCCCTGGAACTGCATGTGGATGCTGTCGATCACTCGGTGTGGCATCTGTTCGAACCGCGAGCCCAGGCCCAGCTCGTCGAGCAGTCGCAGCGTGCTGGCGTGCACGGTGTCACCACGGAAATCCCGCAGGAAGTCGGCGTGTTTTTCCATCACTACCACCGGCACGCCGCCCCGGGCGAGCAGGAGGCCCAGCACCATGCCGGCGGGTCCGCCGCCGGCGATCACGCATGTCGTGGACTGCTGAATCTGCTCCCCGGGCGCCGGCACCCGGCCATTCTGGCACGTTGGCCCCCGGCCCGGCCTGCGCATACGCTGGCCCGGTGACCGGTTTCCTCAGTTGGTGGGACAGCGTCGAACTCTGGCTCTCCGGCCTGGGTTTTGTCCTGCAGACGATTGTCGTGATGCCGGTGGTGCTGGCGCTGGCCTACGGTCTGGCGGTGCTGCTCGACGGTGCCCTCGGGCAGGGCATCCGCCTGCTGCTACGGCTCCGGCACCTCGACCCCGACCGGCAGGAATAGCAGCGTTGCCGAAGTCGTGGGTGACCCTGGTGCTGCTGACCCTGGTGCTGCTGGTCATCGTCATGTGGCTGCTCACCCACTGAGACACCCACCGAACCCGGCCATCGGGTGACCTGTGCGGATTCTGTTAGGCTTCCCGCCATGCAATTAGCGCGGGGCAACAAGGAGTGCTACGTCTTGGCACTCATTGCCGTTGGTGATAGCGCTGTTGCAGACGTCCACTGTTGTCGATGACTCCATGCCCGATGGCGGTTTGGTGTCGGTAGTGGCCATTGATCGGCTCGCGTCCTGATTCGTTGCCTTTCCGCAGTCCGGGTACTCCTGTCCATCCCCCCTGCAGTGAAAGGTTTTCCGTGCATAAATTCCACAAGCTGACCCTGCGGTTGCGCCATGCGGCCGTGCTCACCGTGACCGCGACCGTGCTCGCGGCGTGCGGCGGCGGCTCGAGCGACGTGGCGGGCAGCACCGGCCCGTCAAACGCCCGCGCGACGCTGACGCTGGTTGCCTACTCGGTACCCGAGCCCGGCTGGAGCAAAGTCATCCCCGCGTACAACGCCACCCAGCAGGGCAAGGACATCGCGATCACCACGTCCTACGGGGCGTCTGGCGACCAGTCCCGCGGGGTCGTCGACGGCAAGCCCGCCGACATCGTGAACTTCTCGCTTGAGCCCGATGTCACCCGGCTCGTCAAGGCCGGAAAAGTCTCGAAAGACTGGAACAACGATGTCACGCACGGCATCCCATTCGATTCGGTGGTCGTGCTGGTGGTCCGCAAGGGCAACCCGAAGAACATCAAGGACTGGGACGACCTGGTGCGACCGGATGTAGAGGTGGTCACCCCGAGCCCGCTCAGCTCCGGCTCTGCCAAGTGGAATCTGCTGGCGCCGTATGCCGCCAAGAGCAATGGCGGACAGAATCCGCAGGCGGGCCTCGACTACGTCCAGCAGCTGGTCAGCCAGCACATCAAGCTTCGACCGGGGTCGGGCCGTGAGGCCACCGACGTGTTCCTGCAGGGCAGCGGCGACGTGCTGATCAGCTACGAGAACGAGGCGATCAACGTCGAGCGGCAGGGCAAGCCCGTGCAACACCTCATCCCGCCACAGACGTTCAAGATCGAGAACCCGTTGGCCGTGGTCAGCACCTCCACCCACCTCAAGGAGGCCACCGACTTCAAGAACTTCCAGTTCACGCAGGACGGGCAGCGGCTGTGGGCGCAGGCGGGCTTCCGTCCGGTCGACCCCGGCGTGGCGGTGGAGTTCGCGAACGACTTCCCGGCGCCGGCGCAGAGGCTGTGGACCATCGCCGAGCTGGGGGGATGGACCACCGTCGATCCGTCGTTGTTCGACAAGGACAACGGCACGATCACCAAGATCTACAAACAGGCGACTGGATGACAGCTGCGATCGACTCGAACCCGGAGGCCATCCGACCCGAGCTCACGGAGCCCGTAACGAGTGGGCTCCCGCCCGGACGCCGCGGCGCGACGTCACTGCGCATCGGTGTCGCAACGCTGTGGCTGTCGGTGATTGTGCTGCTGCCGCTGGCCGCGATCGTGTGGCAGTCGGCCAAGGGCGGCTGGGCCGCGTTCGTGTCCGCGGTGACGTCGCCGTCGGCACTTGAATCGTTTCGCGTCACGCTGACGATCTCCTCGGTCGTCACCGTGATCAACGTCGTCTTCGGGACGCTGGTGGCCTGGGTGCTGGTTCGCGACGATTTCCCCGGCAAGCGCCTGGTCGACGCCGTGATCGACCTGCCGTTCGCGCTGCCGACGATTGTCGCCAGCGTCGTGTTGCTGGCGCTGTACGGACCGAACAGTCCGGTCGGCATTCACCTGCAGCACACCGCTTACGGCGTTGGCGTGGCGCTGTTGTTCGTGACGTTGCCGTTCGTCGTGCGGGCGGTGCAGCCGGTGCTGATGGAGGTTGATCTCGAGTCCGAGCAGGCCGCGGCGTCGCTGGGGGCGAACAACTCGACGATCTTCAGAACGGTGATCCTTCCGGCGCTGACACCCGCGCTGTTGACCGGTGGCGGGCTGGCGTTCTCCCGCGCGATCGGCGAGTTCGGCTCCGTCGTCCTGATCGGCGGTGCGGTGCCCGGGAAGACCGAGGTGTCGTCGCAGTGGATCCGCACTCTGATCGAGAACGACGACCGTGCCGGCGCCGCAGCGGTTTCGATTGTGCTGCTGGCCATGTCATTTGTGGTCTTGTTCATCCTGCGGGCGTTTGGCGCCCGGGCTGCCAAGCGCGAGGAGTTGGCGAAGTGACCCCCACCCCTCCGCTGAAATACCTGATGCGGTTCGTTGCGCTCGCTTACATCGGGGTGCTCGTGATCGTGCCGGCGGGGCTGATCCTGTGGCGTTCGTTTTCGCCGGGTCTCGGGCAGTTCTTTTCGCAGATCAGCACCCCTGCCGCGATCTCGGCGCTGCAGTTGTCGCTGCTCGTCGTCGCGATCGTGGTGCCCCTCAACGTGCTGTTCGGGGTGCCGACCGCGTTGGTTCTGGCCCGCAGCAGGTTTCGCGGCAAGGGTGTGTTGCAGGCCGTCATCGACCTGCCGTTCGCGGTCTCGCCCGTGGTTGTGGGTGTCGCGCTGATCGTGCTGTGGGGATCGGCGGGCGCACTTGGTTTCGTCGAACGGGATCTCGGCTTCAAGATCATCTTCGGACTGCCGGGCATCGTGCTGGCCAGCATCTTCGTCACGTTGCCCTTCGTGATCCGCGAGGTCGAGCCGGTGCTGCACGAGATCGGCACCGACCAGGAAGAGGCGGCCGCCACCCTCGGATCCAGGTCGTGGCAGACGTTCTGGCGGATCACGCTGCCGTCGATCCGGTGGGGGCTGATGTACGGCGTCGTGCTGACGGTTGCCCGCACCCTCGGCGAATACGGCGCCGTGATCATGGTGTCGTCGAACTTGCCCGGAAAGTCGCAGACGCTGACACTGTTGGTATCGGACCGCTACAGCCGCGGGGCGGAATACGGTGCATATGCGATCTCGACGCTGTTGATGACAGTCGCGGTGCTCGTGCTGATCGTGCAGGTGATTCTCGACGCGCGGCGAGCACGGGCGAGAGCCTAGGTCTGGCAAGGAGATACGGATGACCGACGCGATCACGCTGCGCGGTGTGAACAAGCGATACGCTGACTTCGCAGCGCTCGATGACGTCAACTTCGCGGTGCCGTCCGGCTCGTTGACCGCGCTGCTCGGTCCCAGCGGTTCCGGCAAGTCGACGTTGTTGCGAGTGATCGCCGGCCTCGACGTGCCCGACTCCGGAACCGTCACCATCGACAGCCACGACGTCACCCGGGTGCCGCCGCAACGGCGGGGCATCGGCTTCGTGTTCCAGCACTACGCGGCCTTCAAGCACATGACGGTCCGCGACAACATCGCTTTCGGCCTGAAAATCCGCAAGCGTCCAAAAGCGGAGGTCAACCAGAAGGTCGACGAGCTGCTGGAAACGGTGGGGCTCAGCGGTTTTCAGACTCGGTATCCCGGGCAGCTGTCCGGTGGTCAGCGGCAGCGGATGGCTCTTGCCCGAGCGCTCGCGGTAGACCCGCGGGTGCTGTTGCTGGACGAGCCGTTCGGCGCGCTGGACGCGAAGGTGCGCGAAGATCTCCGGGCCTGGCTGCGCCGGCTACACGACGAGGTGCACGTCACCACCGTGCTGGTCACGCACGACCAGTCGGAGGCGCTCGACGTGGCGGATCGAATCGCGGTGCTGCACAGGGGCCGTATCGAACAGGTCGGATCACCCACCGACGTCTACGACCGTCCCGCCAACGAGTTCGTCATGTCGTTCCTCGGCGCCGTGTCTTCGTTGAATGGAGTCCTGGTGCGTCCCCACGACATTCGGGTGGGACGCAATCCAGAGATGGCCATCGCAACCACCGACGGCACCGCAGAGAACATCGGTGTGATGCGTGCGACCATCGACAGGATCGTGTATCTCGGCTTCGAGGTCCGGGTGGAACTGATCAGCGCGCTGACCGGCGGACGGTTCACCGCACAGATCACCCGGGGCGACGCCGAGGCGCTGGCGCTGAAGGAAGGCGACACCGCCTACGTGCGGGCAACCCGAGTGCCCGCGATCGCAGGTAACCCGCAGTCCGCCGATTCAGACGAGGCGCTGGCACCCGCCAAGAGCCCTTAGGCCGCGAACCTGTTCGCATCGGCCAGCGCACGGTCGAAACGGTCGAGCACTGTGGCCGCGACCAGCCGGTGCGCCCCCAGCGGTTCGGCAAGTTCAATGCCTTGCGTGGCAGCGAATTCCGCGACGCGATCGGTGATCCGTCCATGTGCCAGGAACCACGGTGCGACTACCACGCGGCGGGCGCCCATCGAGCGCAGCCGCTGCGTCGCCTCACCGAGCGAGGGTTGCGGTCCCGTTGCGAACGCGGTTACCGCGCCCGCCCACCGCGTGCCCGCGGCGAGCGCGGGCGCAACTGCCGCCGTGCGGGTGTTGGCGATCTGCCGCGACGACCCAACCGCGACGACGACCACGCCGACGTCGCGGTCAAGCCGGGACACCCCCAGCTCGCGAACCCGCTGCCGCAGCACCGTCACCAACCGATGGTCTTCGCCGAGCACATCGGCCTGCACGCCGCCGCAATCCGCGAGCATCGCCGGGATGTCGACCCGGGCGTGATACGCGTCGGCAAGCAGCAGCGGCGTGACGATCGCTTTGCCGCCCACGTCCGCCACCACGTCACGCAGGTTCGGCGTCGACCGCTCGCAGAACGCGACCCGCACGCCCAAACCCGGCCGCTCGCGGCGGATCTGCTCGGCGACAGCGCGCGTGGAGACCGCGGCCCGCGGGTCGGCGCTGCCGTGCGCGGCAAGAACGAGAACCGCTGGCCTCATTCCGAATGCAGGCCGCATTCGACCTTGCCCTTGCCCTGCCACCGGCCGCTGCGGGGATCGGCTCCTTCGATGGGTTTCGCCGTGCACGGCGCACACCCGATCGACGGATAGCCGTCGAAGACAAGCGGATTCACCAGCACGTTGTTGGCTTCGATGTAGTCCTGGATCTCCTCGTCGGTCCACGTCGCCAACGGGTTGATCTTCACCAGACCGAACGCCGCGTCGAAGCTGATCAGCGGCGCGTTCGCGCGCGTCGGCGCCTCCACCCTGCGCAGACCCGTGACCCATGCCGAGTAGCCCTGCAGCGCCTTGCCCAGCGGAGCCACCTTGCGTAACCGGCAGCACTCGTTGGGGTCGCGGGCGAACAGGTTCTTGCCCAGCAGCGCGTCCTGTTCGGCTACCGAATGCTCGGGGGTGACGTTGATCACGTTGACGTCGTAGACCTCGCTGACCGCGTCGCGGGTGCCGATCGTCTCGGCGAAGTGGTAGCCGGTGTCCAGGAACAACACGTCGACGCCCGGCCGCACCTTTGCGGCCATGTCGATGAGCACCGCGTCCTGCATGTTGGACGCCACCACGTATTCGCTGGCGAAATGCTCGTCGGCCCAGCGCAGAAGGTCCACCGCCGTGGCGCCGTCAAGGTCCTTGGCACCCTGTTCGGCCAGCTCCCGCAGGTCTGTCTCCGTGGTCACGCTCATCGCAAGTCCGCCTCGTCCGCTCGTATGGCCCATGTCGCGAAACGCTCGCCTTCGCCTCTTTGTTTCACGAAGTTGCGCACCACCCGCTCGATGTAGTCGCCGAGCTCATGACTGAGCACCTTGTGCTGGCGCAACTTGCGGCCGAAGCCGCTGTCCAAGCCGAGGCTTCCGCCCAGATGCACCTGGAAGCCCTCAACCGGACCATCACCGTCGTCAACCATCTGGCCCTTGAACCCGATGTCGGCGACCTGGATGCGGGCGCAGGAGTTCGGGCAGCCGTTGATGTTGACCGTGATCGGGACGTCGAGCTGCGCATTGATGTCCTCGAGCCGCTTCTCCAAGTCGGGCACCAGGCCCTGTGCGCGCACCCGCGTCTCGGCGAAGCTCAGCTTGCAGTACTCGATGCCGGTGCAGGCCATCAGGTTGCGCCGCCACTGCGACGGCCGCGACGGCAGTCCGAGCGCCTCCAGCGCGCTGACCACGTCGTCGAGCTTGTCGTCGGGCACGTCGAGGACGATCAGTTTCTGATACGGGGTGAACCGCACTCGGTCCGAGCCGGCCTTCTCGGCGATCTCGGCGACGGCCGACAGGATCGTGCCGGAGACCCGTCCGGCGATCGGGGCGACACCGACGGCGTTGCGGCCGTTCTTCAGCCGCTGCACCCCGACGTGGTCGATCGGGCGAGCCGGCGGCTCGGGGGCCGGACCGTCGATCAGCGGGCGCTTGAGGTACTCGGTCTCGACAACCTGCCTGAATTTCTCGACGCCCCAGTCCTTGATCAGGAACTTCAACCGCGCCTTGGACCGCAGTCGCCGGTAGCCGTAGTCGCGGAACGCCGAGGTGACTGCCTCCCAGACGTCGGGCACCTCGTCCAGCGGCACCCACGCGCCGAGCCGCTGGCCCAGCATCGGGTTGGTGGACAGGCCACCGCCGACCCACACGTCCAGCCCGGGGCCGTGCTCGGGGTGGTTGACGCCGATGAACGCGATGTCGTTGACCTCGTGGACGACGTCCTGCAGGCCGGAGATCGCGGTCTTGTACTTGCGCGGAAGGTTGGCGTACTCGGGCTTGCCGATGTAGCGCCGGACGATCTCGTCGACGGCGGGGGAGGCGTCGAGCACCTCGTCGAGCGACTCGCCCGCGAGCGGCGAGCCGAGCACCACGCGCGGGCAGTCGCCGCACGCCTCGGTGGTCTGCAGGCCGACGGCCTCCAGCCGCCGCCAGATCTGCGGGACGTCCTCCACCTGAATCCAGTGCATCTGCAGGTTCTCGCGGTCGGAGATGTCGGCGGTGTCGCGGGCGAACTCGGTGGACAGCTGGCCGAGCGTGCGCAACTGCTCGACAGTCAGTGCGCCGCCATCGCAGCGCACCCGCATCATGAAGTACTTCGCCTCGATCGTTTCGATGTGCTCGTCACCGGTCCAGGTGCCGTCGTAGCCCTGTTCACGCTGCGTGTAGAGGCCCCACCAGCGGAATCGGCCGCGCAGGTCGTTCTTGTCGATGCTGTCGAATCCACGCAGCGCGTAGATGTTCTCGATGCGGGCCCGCACGTTGAGGGGGGCGTCGTCCTTCTTGTTCTGTTCGTTGGGGTTCAGCGGCTCGCGGTAGCCGAGCGCCCATTGGCCTTCACCGCGATGCTTGGCGGGACGGGGCCGAGCCTGGGTCATTGTCGGGTGGCTCCTTGTCAGAGCCGGCATTCGGAACGCGCAAACCACCGTGGCTGTCCGGCGGCGCAGATCCGGATGCCAGCTGGAAGATCAGGTGGTCGGGTCTACGGCATCAAGACAGACAGCAACAGCTACAAACGCGCTTGAAGTCGACATGCCGACGCCCCACCAACAACACAGGAAGGTGGAGGCTGTCGGCGACGGTCACGTGGCCATTGTGCCATGAGAAGCCGTCACATCGTTTCACCGGGTCAAATTTGCGATCAGAGTGATCAGAAGTCGTTTCAAAGGCGCCGAAACGGGTCTCTGGGAGACTGGAGATATGACGGTCAGCGCCGCGCCCGCGCAGCTTCCGGCGCTGGTGAGAACGCCGGGCCGGCAGTTCGGCGTGTACGTCCACGTGCCGTTCTGCGCGACCCGATGCGGGTACTGCGACTTCAACACCTACACCCCGGGTGAACTGGATGGCGCGAGCCCCGACGGGTGGCTCGCCGCGCTGCGCGCGGAACTCGGGCTCGCGGCCGGCCAGCTCGGCACGGCTCCGGTGGTTGACACCGTGTTCGTCGGCGGCGGCACGCCGTCCTTGTTGGGTGCTGGGCGTCTCGCCGCGGTGCTCGACGCGGTGCGGGAGAATTTCGTGCTCGCTGCGGACGCCGAGGTGACCACCGAGGCCAATCCGGAGTCCACGTCGCCCGAGCTGTTTGAGGGCCTGCTGGCCGCCGGCTACACCCGGGTCTCGCTGGGCATGCAGTCGGTGTCTCAGCATGTGCTGACCGTGCTGGACCGGGTGCACTCGCCGGGACGGGCGGTGGCCGCCGCGATCGAGGCGCAGGCGGCGGGCTTCGGGCACGTCAACCTCGACCTCATCTACGGCACACCGGGGGAGCGCGACGACGATCTGCGGCGCTCGGTCGATGCGGCCGTCGACGCGGGTGTGGACCATGTGTCTGCCTACGCGCTGGTGGTCGAGGACGGCACCGCGCTGGCACGCCGGGTGCGCCGCGGCGAGGTCGCCACCCCCGACAACGACGTGCTGGCCCACCGCTATGAGCTGGTCGACGGGCGTCTGGCCGACGGCGGTTTCGGGTGGTACGAGGTGTCGAACTGGAGCCGTCCGGGCGGCGAGTGCCGGCACAACCTCGGCTACTGGAACGGCGGCGAATGGTGGGGCGCGGGGCCCGGCGCGCACGGCTACGTCGGCTCGACCCGGTGGTGGAATGTGAAACGTCCCACCGCGTATGTGGGTGTGCTGGCCGAAAAGGCGTTGCCCGTCGCGGGTTTCGAGCGACTCGACACCGACCAGGCGCACACCGAAGACGTGATGCTGTCGATCCGGATGCGCACCGGCCTCCGGGTCGCCGCGCTGGGAGATGCCGAGCTGCGCCGCGCCGAGACGGCGATGGCAGACGGTCTGCTGGTGCGCGACGGCGACCGGCTGGTGCTCACCGACCGCGGCCGCCTCCTGGCCGACGCGGTGGTGCGGGCGGTCCTGGATTAACCCGCCACCGCGCTCAGGTCCAGCCGCGCGATGCGGGCCGGATCGGCGAGGGCGTCGATCGCGGTGACCTTGCCGTCGGCCACCACGAACGCCATCACCGACACCGGGCGGTTCCGCAGGAAGATGACCGCGCCCGCGGCACCGTTGATGGTCGCGGGCCGCACCTCGCGGTCGGGGCCGCCGTAGAGCTTGGCCTGGGCGGCCACTGCGTCCGCACCGGATATCACGTGCATCCGGTCGCCGCCGAAGTCTCCGCGCAGCACCACATCCGGATGCAGCACCGCGATCAGGCGCTCGAAGTCGCCGGCGCGTCCCGCCGCGAAGAACGCGTCGACCACGTCGCGCTGGCCCGCGAGTTCAACGTCGGGCTGCGGTCGGGCCTGCTGGATGCGGCGACGTGCGCGGCTGGCCAGCTTGCGGGCGGCCTCCGGTGTCCGGTCCACGATCGGGGCGATCTCGTCGAACGGCACCGCGAACACGTCATGCAACACGAACGCCAGCCGCTCGTCGGGCGGCAGCGTGTCCAGCACCACGAACAGCGCCAATCCGACCGAATCCGCCAGCAGCGCCTGGTGCTCCGGATCAACATCTCCGGGCAGGTCGATGATCGGATCCGGAAGCTTGTGCACCAGCTCCTCCTCGCGCCGGACCCGCCGTGCCCGCAGCATGTTCAGGCAGATGCGCGCGACGACGGTCGTCAACCACGCATCGACGTTGTCGATGTGTTCGTCGTTGCGGCTCAAGCGCAGCCACGCATCCTGAACGGCGTCATCGGCGTCGTCGACCGACCCCAGCATCCGGTAGGCGACCGCGCGCAGGTGCGGTCGCGCGGCCTCGAAACGCGCCGTCAGTCCGGGATTGCGCACACCATTCCTTCGCTGAAGCCCGCCGAACCGATGCCCAGCGCGAGGTTGAACCGGGCCCGCAGGTTCTCCAGCGCGACGATGTGGGTCAGCTCGACCATCTGCGGCACGTCGAAATGCTCACGCAGCGAGTCGAACAACTCGTCGCTCACCTGCACCGGCGTGCGGCTCATCGCCGCGGCGTAGTCGAGCACCAGCCTGTCGACGTCGGAGAAGCACGTCGCGGTCCGGTAGTTGGGCAGGGCGAGCAGTTCCTCATCGGTCAGCCCCCAATCGCGCGATATCCGCGAGCCCATGTCGATGCAGTATTCGCAGCGGGTCGTGGTCGCCGCCTTCAGCTCCGCCAACGCGCGATGACGCAGGTCCAACAGATGCACCTTGGCCACCGCCTGCTCCAGCTTCCCGTAGCCCGACAGCAGCTTCGGGATGTGCGCGTACACCCGGATCGGCGCGAGCATGTCCTCGGATTCGTGCCCCGTCAGTCGTTTGAACTGGCGTTTCATGACGTAGTAGGCGATCTTTGTGCCCAGACCGGCATCGCGATCGGATACCTTGGGTAGGCGTGCCATCTCGGCTCCTCTGCTTCGTCGTCCCAATTACGCGTAGTCCCATTACGTCGACACCCGGGCCCACCGAAACGTGACCAGACGCGGAAGGATCAGAGGAACTCAGTAGGACTCAGCCTGCACCGACCGCAGCTCGTCCATGTCGAACACCCGCGCATGCAGCACCGCGCGGTTTCGCAGCGCGGCCCGCACCGCCCGGTGCAACCCGTCCTCGAGATACACCACGCCCTTCCACTTCACCGCGTGCGGGAAGAGGTCGCCGTAGAAAGTGGAATCCTCCGACAGCAGGCGGTCGAGGGCCAGAACTGTGGTCGTGGTCACCAACTCGTCGAGGCGAATCTGCCGCGGCGGGATCTGGGACCAATCGCGACCGGACAAACCGTGTTCGGGATATGGCTTGCCGTCGCGGACGCCCTTGAAAATCATGCGAGATTAATCGACATGATCACCGCCATGGTCGAGAAGGGTAGTCGCCTTCGCGGCAAACGTCAGACGCCATCATGCTCAATGCGGATAGACGCAGCTGACCACCGTAAAGTGGAGTGAAGTTGGAGGTGGACTGGATGGGACATGCGGAAGACCGTCGTCTTGACGTTCTGCGTGCGATCGTCGCCGACTTCGTTTCCACCAAGGAGCCGATCGGATCAAAAACGTTGGTCGAGCGGCACAATCTCGGCGTATCCAGCGCAACGGTGCGCAACGACATGGCCGTCCTCGAGGCCGAGGGCTACATCACCCAGCCGCACACCAGCTCCGGCCGCATCCCCACCGAGAAGGGCTACCGCGAGTTCGTCGACCGGCTCCATGACGTCAAGCCGCTGTCGGCCGCCGAGCGGCGCGCGATCCAGGGATTCCTGGAATCCGGCGTAGATCTCGATGATGTGCTTCGCCGCGCGGTGCGGCTGCTGGCGCAGCTGACCCGCCAGGTCGCCGTCGTCCAGTACCCAACCCTGTCCTCATCGAGCGTCCGGCATGTCGAGGTCGTGGAGCTGACGCCGGCCCGCCTGCTGCTGGTGTTGATCACCGATTCGGGTCGCGTCGACCAGCGCGTCGTCGAGCTCGGCGACGTCATCGACGAGCATCAGCTCACCCAGCTGCGCGACATGCTCGGCCAGGCGCTTGACGGCAAGCGCCTGTCGGCGGCCTCGGCGGCGGTGGCGGAGCTGGCGACGGAGGTCGGCTCGGCCGGCACGCTGGGTAACGCGGTCGGCCGTTCGGCGTCGGTGCTGCTGGAGTCGCTGGTCGAGCACGCCGAGGATCGGCTGCTGCTCGGCGGCACCGCGAACCTGACTCGCAACACGGCTGACTTCGGCGGCTCGCTGCGTTCGATCCTCGAGGCGCTCGAAGAGCAGGTGGTGGTACTGCGGCTGCTGCAGGCGCAGCAAGAGGCCGGCAAGGTGACGGTGCGGATCGGCCACGAGACCGAGGCCGAGGAAATGGCCGGCACATCGGTGGTCACCACCACCTACGGCGCCGATGGCAACGTGTACGGCGGAATGGGTGTGTTGGGTCCCACCCGAATGGACTACCCGGGAACTATCGCTAGTGTCGCTGCGGTTGCGATGTATATCGGCGAAGTCTTAGGTCGCAGGTAGGCCGAAAGCGTGCGGGCCGCTCGGCGGCCCGCAGAAAGGCAGAAGTGGCACGGGACTATTACGCACTGCTCGGGGTGAGCAGGAAGGCCGACGACGCGGAGATCAAACGCGCGTACCGGCGGCTGGTCCGTGAGCTGCACCCTGACGTCAACCCCGACGAGCGTGAGCGATTCAACGAGATCCAGCTCGCCTACGAGGTGCTCAGCGACCGGGAGAAGCGGCGCATCGTCGACTTGGGCGGCGACCCGATGGAAACCGCCGCGGCCGGCAACGGGTTCACCACCGGGTTCGGCGGGCTGGGCGATGTGTTCGAAGCGTTCTTCGGCGGCGGATCGACCGCGCGCGGACCCATCGGACGGGTGCGGCCCGGGGCCGATTCGCTGCTGCGCTTGCGGCTGGACCTCGAGGAATGCGCTACCGGGGTGACCAAACAGGTCACCGTCGACACCGCCGTGCTGTGTGACAAATGCCAAGGTAAAGGCACGAACAATAACAGCGGTCCGGTGGCGTGCGACACCTGCGGCGGGCGAGGCGAAGTCCAGAGCGTGCAGCGCTCGCTGCTGGGCCAGGTGATGACGTCGCGACCGTGCCCCACCTGCCGGGGCGTCGGCGAAGTCATCCTGGATCCCTGCTTCCGGTGTGGCGGCGACGGACGCGTGCGGGCGCGCCGAGACATCAGCGTCAAGATTCCCGCAGGCGTCGGCGACGGGATGCGGGTGCGGTTGGCCGCCCAGGGCGAGGTCGGCCCCGGCGGCGGGCCCGCCGGTGACCTGTACGTCGAGGTTCACGAGCAGCAGCACGACATCTTCCTGCGCGACGGCGACGATCTGCACTGCACTGTCGCGGTTCCGATGGTCGATGCCGCGCTCGGCGTCAACGTGACCGTCGATGCGATCCTCGACGGGCCAACCGAGATCACGATTCCCGCCGGCACTCAGCCCGGTTCGGTCGTCACGCTGCGGGGCCACGGCATGCCGCACCTGCGCAGCGGGGTGCGCGGTGGCCTGCACGCCCACGTCGAGGTGATGGTGCCCACCCGGCTGGACCACCACGAGGCCGACCTGCTGCGGGAACTCAAAAAGCGCCGCCGCGACGACGAGACGGAAGTGAAGTCGACCCACTCCGCCGCCGGTGGCGGGTTGTTCAGCCGCCTGCGGGAAACGTTCACCGGTCGCTGACCGCTCGTCGATGAGCGCTGCGCTGTTCTACGTCGACGCCCTGCCCGCGGTGGGCGAAGTCGCAACGGTGTCCGGCGACGACGGGTTTCACGCAGCCACTGTGCGCCGGATCCGGCCTAAAGAGCTGCTGATGCTCGGCGACGGCGCAGGCGAGCTGGCGCAGTGTGAGGTCACCGATGTCGGTCGCAGCGCGCTGGATGCCCGCGTGCTGAGGCGCTGGCACGTCCCGCCCGCAACGCCATCCGTGACCGTGGTGCAGGCCTTGCCGAAGTCGGACCGGTCGGAGCTGGCGATCGAATCCGCCACCGAGGCGGGCGCCGATGCGTTCATCGCCTGGCAGGCAGGGCGCTGCGTGGCACGGTGGGATGGTCCCAAAACCGACAAGGGGCTGCGGCGATGGCAGGCCGTTGCACGATCTGCGGCGCGGCAATCGCGCAGAGCGCACATCCCCTCCGTCACCGGCCCGGTGTCGACATCGGAACTCGCCCACTTGGTCGAGCGTCAGGCGACCCTCGTGCTGCACGAATCGGCTACCGATGGGATATCGGAAACGCCCGTGGTGCAAGCTGATTCGTTACTTCTGGTGGTCGGGCCGGAAGGTGGGATTGCCGGCGACGAGCTTGACGCACTGACGGCTGTCGGCGCGGTTCCCGTGCGGCTCGGCCCGATGATCCTTCGCACGTCGACGGCCGCGGCGGTGGCCCTTGGGGCCCTGGGTGTCCTGACATCCCGGTGGAACTCCGATGCTCTGGGCTGAGTCGTCCCCCGGCGGTAGACTGATGTCCGTCGGCAAAGGCCGCGCGACCGGCGCGGATACGAACGAAAGCAGGCTCTGGTAACCACGTGACGCCCCGCGAGACAAGCGCTGCATCGACCCCGACGGTTCGGAGCAGCATCGATGTTCCGCCTGACCTCATCGTGGGCCTGCTGGGTTCCACCGACGACAACCTCCGGGCGCTGGAACGCACGCTCGCAGCGCAGCTGCACGCTCGCGGCAACACGGTCACCTTGTCCGGCTCGCCCGCCGACGTCGCGCTGGCCGAGCGCGTCGTGACCGAGCTGATCGCGTTGGTGTCGGGCGGCCAGACCCTGACACCGGAAGTTGTGCGCCACAGCGTCGCGATGCTCACCGGCGACGCCGGCGAATCACCGGCCGAGGTGCTCAGCCTCGACATCTTGTCCAGGCGCGGCAAGACAATTCGGCCGAAGACTCTCAATCAGAAGCGCTACGTCGACGCGATCGACGCCAACACCATCGTGTTCTCCATCGGCCCGGCCGGTACCGGAAAGACCTATCTCGCGATGGCCAAGGCGGTCAACGCGCTGCAGAGCAAGCAGGTTACCCGCATCATCCTCACCCGTCCCGCTGTGGAAGCCGGTGAGCGCCTTGGGTTTTTACCGGGCACGCTCAGCGAGAAGATCGATCCGTACCTGCGCCCGCTGTATGACGCGCTGCACGACATGATGGATCCCGAGGTCATCGGAAAGCTGATGAGCGACGGCGTGATCGAGGTCGCCCCGCTGGCATACATGCGTGGCCGGGCGCAACCGGTATCCACGAAGGTGTTGACACCGAGGGGCTTCCGACCGATCGGTGAACTTCGGGTCGGCGATCTCGTGATCGGATCCGATGGCTGTCCGACGGTGGTCGCCGGTGTTTACCCGCAGGGCTTTAAGCAGATCTACCGGGTCTACACGCAGGACGGTTCATCGACGCTGGCATCCGAGGACCATCTTTGGGCGGTGTATACCCGCGCGGATCGGCGTCATGGAAAGCCCGCCCGTGTGCTGCAGACGAAAGAGATGATCGGGAACCTCCGCGCGGCTCATTACCACCGCTATGAGTTGCCTCTGCTCACTGCGCCGGTAAGTTTCGATCCGCGGCCGGTGCCGCTGGATCCCTACGGTCTCGGTCTGCTTCTGGGTGATGGATGTTTCAGTTGTCGGGCGACGCCAACCTTCACGACAGCCGATCCCGAATTGGCTCACGCCCTTGAACGTCTGATCCCCGGAATCAAACTTCGACAGAAGTCCGATATCGACTATGTGCTTAACCGGGTCCGGCAGCCGGGTGAGGTCATCACCACTGAGAACCCGGTCACCGGAGCGATGCGTCGACTCGGGCTGGCGGGAACCAAGTCGGATACCAAGTTCATCCCCGAGGACTACCTCTTCAACTCGTCCGACGTCCGACTCGCCCTCCTTCAGGGTCTCTTGGACTCCGACGGTGGTCCGGTAACTCAAGAAGGCCGTACGTGCCGCATCCAGTTTGGTGCCGCGTCAAGGCGATTGCGTGATGATGTGGTGTTCGTGGTCCAATCGCTCGGCGGTGTCGTTTACCAATGCACGAGGAAGGCCGCCGGAAGGAAGCCAGGTCTCGCGCGAGGTCGACCGGTGTATCACCGATCGGACGCACACATCCTCGATATCCGCCTGCCCGAGGGTGTGGTTCCGTTCCGGCTCGCCCGCAAGGCCGCGAAGTACGTCCCAACGGGCGGCGGCCGGCCTATGCGTTTCATCGACCGCATCGAGCCTGCGGGCACCGCGGAGGCCGTGTGCATTAGGGTCGCCGCGGCCGATTCGCTCTACGTCACCGAGGATTTCCTACTCACACATAACACTCTCAATTACGCGTTCATCGTTCTCGACGAGGCGCAGAACACCACCGCCGAACAGATGAAGATGTTCCTGACACGGCTGGGCTTCGGCTCGAAGATGGTTGTCACGGGCGACGTTACGCAGGTAGACCTGCCCGGCGGTGCGACGTCCGGATTGCGGGCCGCCGTCGACATTCTCGACGGCATCGAGGGAATTCACGTCTCGGAGTTGACAAGTGCGGACGTCGTCCGTCACCGGCTGGTCTCCGAGATCGTCGACGCCTACGCCCGCGCCGAGGACCCGTCGCTGTCGATGAACCGCGCACAGCGACGGGCCACAGGCTCGCGCGCCCACCGGGCCCGGTAGTGCCCGATGTCCATTGAAGTAGCCAACGAGTCGGGTCTGGACGTCTCCGAGGACGAGCTGATCAGCGTCGCCCGCTTCGTCATCGACAAGATGAACGTCCACCCAGAGGCAGAACTGTCGATGGTCCTGTTGGACAGCACGTCGATGGCGGACCTACACATGCGGTGGATGGACCTGCCCGGGCCGACCGACGTGATGAGCTTTCCGATGGACGAGCTCGAGCCGGGCGGTCGCCCCGACACCCCCGAGCCCGGGCCGGCGATGCTGGGCGACATCGTGTTGTGCCCCGAGTTCGCCGCAGAGCAGGCCGCCGCGGCGGGGCACTCGTTGGGACACGAGCTGGCACTGCTCACCATTCACGGCGTTCTGCATCTGCTCGGCTACGACCATGCCGAAGCAGACGAAGAGAAGGAGATGTTCGCGCTGCAGCGCCAACTGCTCGAGGAATGGGTCGCGGAGCAAGTCAAGGCCTACCAGCAGGACCGTCAGAGCGAGAAGGACCGTCTGCTGCTGGACAAGTCACAGTTCTTCGACGAGCAGTGAGCGGCCTCGGCGCGCTGGTGGGCGCGATCGCGCTGATCGCGCTTGGCGGGTTGTTCGCGGCCATCGACGCCGCGCTCAGCACGGTGTCGATGGCCCGGGTTGAGGAGATGGTGCGCGACGAGCGCCCCGGCGCCGTCCGGCTGGCCAGCGTGATCGCCGACCGACCGCGCTACATCAATCTCATCGTGCTGCTGCGTATCACGTGCGAGGCGGCCGCGACGGTACTGCTGGTGGCCTTCCTGTGGGATGACCTCGGCCTGAAGTGGGGTCTGGTGGTTGCCGCGGCGGTTATGGTGGTGATCAGCTTCGTCGCCATCGGTGTCGGCCCTCGTACTCTGGGCCGCCAGCATGCGTATTCGATCGCGCTGGCGTCTGCGCTTCCGCTGCAGGTGATTTCGGTGCTGTTGACGCCGATCAGCCGGTTGCTCGTGCTGGTGGGCAATGCGTTGACTCCCGGGCGCGGGTTCCGCAATGGACCGTTCGCCTCTGAGATCGAGCTGCGCGAGGTGGTCGACCTGGCGCAGCAGCGCGGCGTGGTTGCAGACGATGAGCGCCGGATGATTCAGTCGGTGTTCGAACTCGGTGACACGCCGGCGCGCGAGGTGATGGTGCCGCGGACCGAGATGGTCTGGATCGAAAGCGATAAGAACGCCGGGCAGGCCACCTCGCTCGCGGTCCGCAGCGGACACTCCCGCATCCCGGTGATCGGCGAGAACGTCGACGATATCGTGGGCGTTGTCTATCTGAAAGACCTTGTACAGCAGACGTACTACTCGACCAACGGTGGCCGTGACACGTCCGTCGCGCAGATCATGCGGCCGGCGGTCTTCGTGCCGGATTCCAAGCCGCTCGACGCGCTGCTGCGTGAGATGCAGCGCGACCGCAACCACATGTCGCTGCTGGTCGACGAGTACGGGGCGATCGCCGGGCTGGTGACCATCGAGGATGTGCTCGAGGAGATCGTCGGCGAGATCGCCGACGAATACGACACCGACGAAGTCGCGCCGATAGAGGACCTGGGAGACAGGAACTTTCGGGTGTCCGCCCGCCTGCCGATCGAAGATGTCGGCGAGCTGTACGACGTCGAGTTCGGCGAGGACCTCGATGTCGACACCGTCGGTGGCCTGCTGGCCCTCGAGTTGGGGAGGGTCCCGTTGCCGGGGGCCGAGGTGGTGTCACACGGGCTGCGGCTGCGTGCCGAGGGTGGGCATGACCAGCGCGGCCGGGTGCGGATCGGCACCGTGCTCGTCAGCCCGGATGAGCGTGAGGAAGGTTGATGGGTGACCCGCTCGGCGACGAGGATGCAAAGCTCGTGGTGTTGGCCCGGGGGGCGATGGGCCGCGCCCAAGCACCATCTGGGGCCGCCGTGCGCGACTCGGACGGTCGCACGTATGCCGGTGCGCCCGTTGACCTGTCGGCGCTGCGCCTCACCGCGTTGCAGGCGGCAGTTGCGGCCGCAGTGTCCAGTGGCGCGACGGCTTTGGAGGCCGCCGTGCTCGTCGGCGGCGACCCGAACGACATCGGCGTCGCGGCCGTGCGTGAGCTGTCGCCCGACGCGGCGATCATCGTCACCGACCGCACCGGAAACCTCCCATGAGCGAATTCCGCTCCGGCTTCGTCTGTTTCGTCGGCCGACCCAACACCGGCAAGTCGACGCTGATGAACGCGCTGGTCGGCGCGAAGGTCGCGATCACGTCGAACCGGCCGCAGACCACCCGCCACGCGATCCGCGGCATCGTGCACCGCGAGGACTTCCAGATCGTCCTCGTCGACACACCGGGGCTGCACCGGCCCCGCACGCTGCTGGGCAAGCGGCTCAACGACCTGGTGCGTGACACCTACAGCGAGGTCGACGTCATCGGCCTCTGCATCCCGGTCGACGAGCCGATCGGCACCGGCGACCGATGGATTGTTCAGCAGATCGGCGCCGTCGCTCCGCGCACCGCGCTCGTCGTCGTCGTCACGAAGATCGACAAGGTGCCCAAAGCCAAAGTGGTCGAACAACTCGCGGCCGTTGGCGAGCTAGTCGGTGACGCCGCAGCCGATATCGTGCCGGTTTCGGCGGTCACCGGCGATCAGATCGACGTGCTCATCGAGGTGCTCGCCGGCAAGCTGCCGCCGGGCCCCGCCTTCTACCCGGAGGGTGAGCTGACCGATGAGCCCGAGGAAGTGCTGATGGCCGAGCTGATCCGCGAGGCCGCGCTGGAGGGTGTACGCGACGAACTGCCGCACTCGCTGGCCGTCGTGATCGACGAGGTGAGCCCGCGCCCGGACCGCGACGACCTGATTGATGTGCACGCGATCCTCTACGTCGAGCGGGACAGCCAGAAGGGCATCGTCATCGGCAAGGGCGGCGCGCGGCTGCGCGACGTGGGCACCGCGGCGCGCACTCAGATCGAGAAGCTGCTGGGCACGAAGATCTACCTCGATCTCCGCGTCAAGATCGCAAAGAACTGGCAGCGCGACCCTAAACAGCTTGGCAGATTAGGCTTTTGATTCGTCCGCTGCCGGTTCCCACCACACGTCGGGGTTCTTGGCTGCCCATCCGTTGACGCCCTCCAACTCCGCGGCCAGCGAAACGAGCAGCGGCTCACTGTTGGCCGGGCCCATCAGCTGCACACCGATCGGAAGCCCGTCGCTGGTGAAACCGGCGGGCACGTTGATCGACGGCCACCCCAGCACATTCCACGGCCACGTCACCGGGCAGCACGCGATCATCGCGCGGTCGGTGCCCAACCCGCTGAGCTCGTCGAAGGCGTGCACACCGGGCGGCGGCTGCGCAGTGGTCGGGGCGAGCACCGCATCGACGAAACCGAAGATCCGACCGGTGCGGCGCGCCGCGATGGCCTCAGCCCGCCGGGCACGTCGCAGCGCGTTGCCCGACAACAGCCGCCCGAGCTTCATGTTCGCGACGGTGCGCGGATCGAGAGTGACCCCGTCGCCGACCCGCTCGGCCCAATCCAGCAGCCCGGTCGTCGATCGGGCCAGAAAGCTCAGCGACAGACCAGGGCCGTAGGTGGGATCACCGGCCATGATCGTGTGGCCACTCGACTCGAGCTGGTCGGCGATTCTGTCCATTGCGGCGTGGATCTCGGGGTGCAGCCGGGCCGGGAACGCGGTGAAAGGAAACCGCAGGGACATCGCGATCTTGCACGGCCCCGGCGCGACGTGGACGTCGTCGCCTAGCCGGACCGGCGGCGGTTTGTGCAGGTCGCCGTCCGCGTTGCCCGACGCCGCGTCGAGCAGCAGCGCCGCGTCGGCGACGGTGTGGGCCAGCACACCGTAGACGGTGATGCCGTTGAACGCCTCCGGCAGCGGCCACGTGGAGATGCGGCCGCGCTGCGGCTTGATCCCGACAAGGTGCGTCCACGCCGCAGGAATGCGAAGGCTGCCCGCCCCGTCCGAGCCGATCGCGGCCGCGACGAGCCCGGCGGCGACGGCGGCCGCGCTTCCCCCCGACGAACCGCCCGGTGTGTGCTCGCGTGACCACGGATTGCGGGTGTGCCCGAAGCCCGGTCCGCTGGTGAACGGCCACTGCCCGAACTCACTGGTGTTGGTCTTGCCGACGATCACCGCCCCCGCCGCCCGCAGCCGTCGCACCACCTCGGCGTCCTCGCTGGCCACCGCGACGTGACCTGCCGTGCCGAACGCGGTCGGCACTCCGGCGACGTCGGTGTCGTCCTTCACCGCGATCGGCACACCCAGCAGGGCGGCGCGTTCGCCGGCGGCGCGGCGACGATCGGCCTCGGCGGCGTCGGCCAGCGCTTGCTCGGTGAGCACCACCCGGAACGCGTTGAGCGTCGATTGGCTGGCGTCGATGGAGTGCAAGGATCGCCGCACCAGTTCATCGGAGGTGACCGCACCGGTGTCCAGCTGATGCAACTGACCTGCAAGGGTTGGAAACCTCTCCACGGACGCGACATTAATCGGCGCTGCGCGCCGGTTCTGTCCGATTGCAATGCGAAACTGAATCAATGCGGTTGTACCGGGACCGGGCGGTCGTGCTGCGCCAGCACAAGCTCGGCGAGGCTGACCGGATCGTCACCTTGCTCACCCGTGAGCACGGGTTGGTGCGCGCGGTCGCCAAGGGGGTGCGGCGAACGCGAAGCAAATTCGGTGCACGGCTGGAGCCGTTCGCCCACATCGACGTTCAGCTGCACCCCGGCCGCAACCTCGACATCGTCACCCAGGTGCAGTCCATCGACGCGTTCGCCACCGACATCGTCAGCGACTACGGTCGCTACACCTGTGCGTGCGCGGTGCTGGAGACCGCCGAACGGCTGGCCGGGGAGGAGCGCGCGCCCGTCCCGGCGTTGCACCGGCTCACCGTCGGCGCGTTACGAGCAGTGGCCGACGGAGTGCGTCCGCGCGAGCTGGTGCTGGATGCATACCTGTTGCGTGCCATGGGAATCGCTGGATGGGCGCCAGCGCTCACCGCGTGCGCCCGTTGCGCGGCGCCTGGGCCGCATCGGGCCTTCCATGTCGCGGCAGGCGGCAGCGTGTGTGTGCATTGCCGGCCGGCGGGATCGTCCACGCCGCAGGCGGGAGTGCTGGATCTGATGTCCGCGCTGCACGAGGGCGACTGGGACTTCGCGCAGGCTTCGCCGCAGTCGTATCGCAACCAGGCGAGCGGTCTGGTGGCCGCGCACCTGCAGTGGCATCTGGAACGTCAACTGAGAACATTGCCCCTGGTGGAACGGCAATGAGCGCCCGCGCGAAGAGCAAAAGCGCCCCGATGAGCGCTTGCGCGAAGAGCAAAAGACCAGGTCTGAAGGTCGAGCACCGGGTTGCCAGCCAACGGGAGTCGCGGTTCAGGCAGGATGAGGCTCATGGCGAGGAACCGGGCGGAAGGCTCAGTGTTGGGGGCTGAGCCGAAGCGAAAGTTTGGGAAGAGAAAGTCTGAGTTCCCGCAGCTTCCCGCCGCACCCGACGACTATCCGACGTTCCCCGACAAGTCGGCATGGCCGGTCGTCTTCCCGGATCTGCCGCCCGCAGCCGATGGCGGGCCACGGCGTCCGCCGCAGCACACCTCGAAGGCGGTGGCTCCGCAGATTCCCGCCGACCAGTTGCCCAACCACGTCGCGATCGTGATGGACGGCAACGGTCGCTGGGCCACCCAGCGCGGGCTCCACCGCACCGAAGGCCACAAGATGGGCGAGGCGGTGCTGATCGACATCACCTGTGGCGCCATCGAGCTGGGCATCAAACATCTTTCGGTGTACGCGTTCTCGACAGAGAATTGGAAACGCAGCCCCGAGGAAGTCCACTTCCTGATGGGGTTCAACCGCGAAGTGGTCGCACGCCGGCGGGAAAACCTCGACGCGATGGGCGTGCGGATGCGCTGGGTCGGATCTCGGCCGCGCATGTGGCGCAGCGTGATCAAGGAGTTCGAGATCGCCGAGCAGATGACGGTGAATAACGACGTGATCACCGTGAACTACTGCGTCAACTACGGAGGCCGCGCCGAAATCGTTGAGGCGGCAAGCGCGATCAGCCGCGAAGTGGCCGCTGGCCGACTGAGCGCCGACCGGATCACCGAGGCGACGGTGGCCCGCCACCTGCAACGCCCCGACATTCCCGACGTGGACCTGTTTCTGCGGACATCGGGGGAGCAGCGGTCGAGCAATTTCATGATCTGGCAGGCGGCCTACGCCGAGTACGTGTTTCAGGACAAGCTGTGGCCCGACTACGACCGTCGAGATCTGTGGGCGGCGTGCGAGGAGTACGTCAACCGCAACCGCCGATTCGGCAGGGCGTAATGACTCTGCAGCAGAGGCTCCGCGGGGTGCTCGACACCGTCCTGTCGGTGCGGGAAGAAGACGACGGCGCGTTGACGGTCCAGCACGACGGAACGTTGGCGTCGTTGCGCGTGGTGAGCGTTGCCGAGGGGCTGGAGTTGATCTCGCTGTCACAGATCCTGGCCTGGGATGTGCCGCTGGACCGGCGGATTCGAGCCAAGATCGCCGAACGGGCCCGCAACACGATGCTCGGGACGGTCACGCTGATCGAAAAGAAGCGGATCGGTGAGGTGTTGCTCCGCTACAACTTCCCGGGCGGTGGCCTCAGCGACGAGGCGCTCCGCACGTTGATCCTGATGGTGCTGTCCACCGGAGCCGACGTGCGGCGCGCGCTCAGCGAGTGAGGCGTCGTCGGCCTACCCTTTAGCGGCGCAGTCGGCGCACGTGCCGAAGATCTCGATCGTGTGGCTTTCCTCCGAAAAGCCATGGGCCAAAGCGACTTCCGCTGCCCAGGCTTCCACTTGACCGCCCTGCACCTCGACCGTGAAGCCGCAGTTCCGGCACACCAGGTGGTGGTGGTGATGGGTGGAGCAGCGCCGGTACACCGACTCGCCGGTGTCGGCGCGCAGCGTGTCGACAGCGCCCGCCGCCGCCATCGACTGCAGCGTGCGATAGACGGTGGTGAGTCCGATGGCCTCGCCCCGGCGGCGCAGCTCGTCGTGGATCTCCTGGGCTGAGCGGAAGTCGTCGAGTGCCTCGAGCAGCGAGGTGATCGCCGCCCGCTGACGGGTGCTGCGTACGCCCGCTCCGGTCACGGGGTGTCCTCGGCGGCATGCGTGACCGCGGCGGTCACGATGTGCGCCAGATGGTGGTCGACCAGCCGGTAGAGCACCTCGCGGCCGGATCGTTTACCTTCGACCACACCGGCGGCCTTGAGGATCCGAAGATGCTGGCTGACCAGCGGCTGGGGCACCCCCAGCGCGTCGACCAGCTCGTGCACGCAGCGCTGCGACTCGAGAAGGTGCAGCACGATCGCGATTCGTACGGGCGCGGCGAGCGCCCTCAAGATGTCGCCGGCCGTGTCCAGCACCTGCCGCGGGGGCAGTTCGCGGGGCGCTTCACCGTGGCGGTGCGTCAAAGTGAAAACGGTTTCCATTTGACCGCCAGATTACATGCGCGATCACGCATGTCAACGCTCTTCACTGGTCCGCGAGCGTCGTCATTACGCTGGTGACCCGTGGCGTCCGTTATCGATACTGTTGTCAACCTGGCCAAGCGCCGCGGGTTTGTGTTCCCGTCGGGTGAAATCTATGGCGGCACAAAGTCGGCATGGGACTACGGGCCGTTGGGCGTCGACCTCAAAGAGAACATCAAGCGGCAGTGGTGGCATGCGGTGGTGACCGGCCGCGACGATGTCGTCGGCATCGACTCGTCGATCATCCTGCCCCGTGAGGTGTGGGTGGCGTCGGGCCATGTCGAGGTGTTCCACGATCCGCTTGTCGAGTCGCTGATCACCCACAAGCGCTACCGCGCAGACCACCTCATCGAGGGGTACGAGGCCAAGCACGGCCATCCGCCGCCCAACGGGCTGGCCGACATCCGCGACCCGGAAACCGGCGAGCCGGGCCGGTGGACCGAACCGCGTGAGTTCAACATGATGCTCAAGACACATCTCGGGCCGATCGAAACCGAGGAGGGGCTGCACTACCTGCGACCCGAGACCGCGCAGGGCATTTTCGTCAACTTCGCCAACGTCGTGACCACATCGCGCAAGAAACCGCCGTTCGGGATCGGCCAGATCGGCAAGAGCTTCCGCAACGAGATCACGCCCGGCAACTTCATCTTCCGCACCCGCGAATTCGAACAGATGGAGATGGAATTCTTCGTCGAGCCGTCCACCGCGAAGGACTGGCACCAGTACTGGATCGACACCCGCCTGCAGTGGTACGTCGACCTCGGAATCAACGCCGAGAATCTCCGTCTGTTCGAGCATCCCAAGGACAAGCTGTCGCACTACTCGGACCGCACCGTCGACATCGAGTACAAGTTCGGCTTCCACGGCAATCCGTGGGGTGAGCTGGAAGGCGTCGCGAACCGCACCGACTTCGACCTCAAAACACACTCCGAGCACTCCGGCGTCGACCTGTCCTTCTACGACCAGGGCGCCGACACCCGCTACATCCCGTACGTGATCGAGCCTGCTGCGGGGTTGACCCGGTCGTTCATGGCGTTCCTCGTCGACGCCTACACCGAGGACGAGGCGCCGAATGCCAAGGGCGGCATGGACAAACGCACCGTGTTGAAACTTGACCCCAGGTTGGCGCCGATCAAAGTCGCCGTGTTGCCGTTGTCCAGGCATGCCGACCTGTCTCCGAAGGCGCGCGACCTCGCCACCGAGCTACGCAAGTGCTGGAACGTCGAGTTCGACGACGCGGGCGCAATCGGCCGGCGCTATCGGCGCCAGGACGAGATCGGCACACCCTATTGCGTCACAATAGATTTCGACTCGCTCGACGATCACGCGGTGACCGTGCGCGAGCGCGATGCCATGACGCAGGACCGCGTGCCGATGGGCACGGTCGCCGATTATCTGGGTGCCCGGCTGCGCGGCTGCTAGCCGGGTCAGAACCGGCCGCCGCCGCCCATGAAGCCGCCGCCGGAGCCGGTGGAGCCACCGAAGCTGGTCGAACTCCAGCCGCCGCCCATCCCACCGCCCATCCCGCCGCGCAGCGCACCGCCGAGGATGTCGCCGACGATGATCCCGCCGATCATCGCGCCCATGTTGGAGTTTCCGCCGCCGTACCGACCGGTGTAAGCGCGCTGCGCAGCCTGCAGATCGGCGTTGGCCAGTGACTGTGCCTGTGCCGCAAGCATCGACGCGCCGTTGGCGTACGCGATGGCCTGGTTGAGATCGGTCGACCGGCTGGCCTCGGCACCCTCCAGTTGCCGGACCGCTTCGGCGAGCCGGGTGCGGGCCTCCGGGCCGATGCTTCCGCGGCGGGTGTCGATGTAGTCGGACACCGCGCGCACTCGCGACTGCGCGGTGAACAGCGCCTGGTCGAATGTGCGGGCCAGGCGCTCGGCGGCGGCCCGCTCCTGCGCGACCTCGGCCAGCAGCCGGTCGAGCTCGGCGTCGGCCTTGGTCAGCTGCGTGAACGCCCCAAGAGGATCGGCTGATCCGCTGGCCTGCGCGGTGTCGACGGCTTTGGACGCGGCGGTGCGGGCGGCGGTGAGTTCGGCGGCCTTACCGACATTGCCCTGGTGCAGCTGCGCGTCGGCCTGCGCGATCCCGTTTTGGATGTCGGCGATGGCCGACGGCAACATCCCGGCGGCCCGCTTGATATCGCTTTCTGCACTGTCCACCGCGTCGAGCAGGGCGCGGGCCTGTCCCAGCGCCGACTCCACGGCCCGAACGTCGTCGACGAGCTCGGCCTGCTCGCCGGCGACCGGGCGCGCCGCCAGCTCCCGGGCCCTGGTGATGGTCTGGTCGGCGAAGGTCACCCGCTCCTGCGCGGCCCTGACGTTGCCGGAAACCGAAGCCAACGCGGCGCTCTCGAACTCGTTGTGCAGGCTGGCCAGCTTCTGTTGCGACGGCGCCATTCGCGCGGTGAGGTCCACGAGTTGCTGGGTAAGCGTGTCCAGCTTGGTGGGTGCGTTGAGGACCAGGTCGCGCAGCTCACGGAAGGCCGCGGTCTGCGCGTCCAGCTCACGGTCGGCCTGCGCGGCGGACACGATGACGCGCGTCAGCAGATCGCGTCGTTGAGCCGGGGTCTCCGGAATCGCGTCGTCGAGCTGCTGACGAACCGTAAAGGCTTGCACTAGGGCCGCTTTAGCGTTGTTGACGGCGCGGGTGAAGGGTTGCGTCCGATCGGTGCCGAATTCTTCGACTGCGAGCGCCAACTCGTTGTCGCTGGTGCGCACCGCATTGTCGACGTCCACGACCTTGGTCTTGGACAGGTCGTCCAGGGCGTCGACCGACAGCGAGGCCAGCGCGTCGGGGTCGGTCGCGTCCACCCGTTGGGCTGCGGCTAGTTCGGCGGCCCGCCGACGGCGTCGGCGCCATTGCATCACCAGCAGCAGGCCCGCGAGCAGGAACACGACGACACCGATCGCGACGAGCACCGTGCTCAACGGCACCTTCGCTCCGGTGCTGCCCGAGGTATTCAGGCCGTTCGCGGCCGCCACCGCGGCTCCGCTCCAGTCGCCGCGGCGTAGGGCGGGCTCGACCTCGTTGCGCCGCAGATTGTCGACCTGGCTCTGACTGACGTTCTTGACGGTGGTGGGTACCTCGAACGCGTAGGCCCGGTCGACGGTGGCGACGGCGAGGATGGCGTCGTAGGCACCCAGATTGCTTGTCCGGTAGGTCGTTTGGGCCCAGCTCCCAGGATCCTGGCCGGAGAAGTCGTCGACGTAGACCACCCACAGCCGGATCCGACGGCTGTTGTAAAGGTCGTTGACGGCGGTATCCACCTGGACGCGTTGGCCCTGGGTCAATACTCCGGCCTTGTCGGTGACGTAACCCGGCAGCCGGAGCGGCGGATCGGCCACCGCCCGGGGCGCCACGAGAACAGCGGCGGCGAGACCGGCGAGGACGACGCCGAGTAGTCGGGTGCAGCGCATGACCGTCAATGTAGTGCGATGCGCCGGATCAGCGAACACCGATGAGCGCTCGCGCGAAGAGGAGATGACACTGCTGGCAGACTGTGCCTCGGTGACCGCGATTCAGCACGACGGCTACGGGGCGCACGACCGCGAGCGGGTGGTCGTCGAGGCGCCGAAGACCGCCGCGTTGCCCGGCGCGGCCCCCGAGCACCGCACCGACTTCGCCCGCGATCGGGCACGCGTGCTGCACAGCGCGGCGCTGCGCAGACTCGCCGACAAGACTCAGGTGGTCGGGCCGCGGGATGGCGACACACCGCGGACGCGGCTGACGCATTCGCTGGAGGTCGCGCAGATCGGCCGCGGCATGGCGGTCGGCCTGGGCTGCGACCCCGATTTGGTCGACATGGCCGGGCTGGCGCACGACATCGGCCACCCGCCCTACGGGCACAACGGAGAGAAGGCGCTCGACGACCTCGCGGCTGACTACGGCGGATTCGAGGGCAATGCCCAGAACCTGCGAATCCTCGCCCGGCTTGAGCCGAAAACCATTGACGCTCAAGGCATCAGCGCGGGTCTCAACCTGACTCGCGCTGCGCTTGACGCAGTGACCAAGTACCCGTGGCTACGCCGCGCGGATCACCGCAAGTTCGGCGCCTACGCGGAGGACGCCGATGTACTGGCATGGGTCCGCGACGGCGCACCGCCGGGCCGACCCTGCCTGGAGGCGCAGGTGATGGATTGGGCCGACGACGTCGCCTACTCCGTGCACGACGTCGAAGACGGGGTGATCTCGGGGCGCATCGACCTGCGCGTGCTCGCGGACGACGAGGCCGCCGCGTCATTGGGCCGGCTCGGCGAGGAGGCGTTCGGCGGGCTGGACGCGGCTAATCTCGTGGCCGCCGCCGGCCGGCTGTCGCGGCTGCCGGTAGTGGCCGCGGTCGGTAAGTACGACGCGACGCTCGCGTCGTCGGCCGCGCTGAAACGGTTGACCAGTGAACTGGTCGGCCGGTTCGCCTCGGCCGCGATCACCGAGACTCGCAGGGTCGCCGGCCGCGGGCCTTTGACCCGGTACGACGCCGACCTGCTCGTGCCCGATCTCGTCCGCGCCGAGGTCGCTCTGCTGAAAATCCTGGCGCTGCAGTTCATCATGTCCGACCCTCGTCACCTGGGGCTGCAGGCGCTGCAGCGGGAACGCATCCGCCGGGTGGCGCACTGGCTGCTCGCCGGCGCGCCGGCCACACTCGACCCGCTGTTCGCGCCCGCGTTCAACGCCGCCCAAGATGACGGCCAGCGACTGCGGGTGATCGTCGACCAGATCGCGTCGTTCACAGAGGGTCGGTTGGAGCGCCTGGAGCGCGCCTAAACTGAGCCGATGGCCGGCAGCCGCATCTCCGATCGCGACATCGCCGCCATCCGCGAACGCAACCACATCGACGAGGTCGTCGGCGACTACGTCCAACTGCGCCGCGCCGGAGCCGACTCGCTGAAGGGGCTGTGCCCGTTCCACGACGAGAAGTCGCCGTCGTTTCACGTGCGGCCCAACCACGGCCACTTCCACTGCTTCGGCTGCGGCGAAGGCGGTGACGTGTACGCGTTCGTACAGAAGGTCGAGCACATCACCTTCGTCGAGGCGGTCGAGCGGCTGGCAGATCGGATCGGGTACACGATCACCTACACGGGCGCGGTGTCCAACGTGCAGCGCGACCGGGGCAGCCGCAGCCGCCTGATCGCCGCGAACGCGGCCGCGCAGGAGTTCTACGCCGACGCGCTGCAGTCGAAGGAGGCGGCGCCCGCACGGCAGTACCTGATCGATCGGAACTTCGATGTCGAGGTGGCGCGACGCTTCGGATGCGGTTTCGCGCCGTCTGGCTGGGACTCGTTGACAAAACATCTGCAGCGCAAGGGGTTTGAGTTCAAGGAGCTGGAAGCAGCTGGGTTGTCGCGCGAAGGCCGGCGCGGGCCGATGGACCGGTTCCACCGGCGGCTGCTCTGGCCCATCAGGGCGAGCAGCAGCGAGGTGATCGGGTTCGGTGCCCGCCGCATCTTCGACGACGACCCGATGGAAGCCAAGTATGTGAACACCCCTGAGACGGTGCTGTACAAGAAATCGGCGGTCCTGTTCGGCATCGATCTGGCCAAGCGCGACATCGCGAAGGGCCACCAGGCGGTGGTCGTCGAGGGCTACACCGACGTGATGGCGATGCACCTTTCCGGGGTCACCACGGCGGTTGCGTCGTGCGGCACCGCGTTCGGCGATGAGCACCTTGCGATGCTGCGCCGGCTCATGATGGACGACAGCTTCTTTCGCGGCGAGCTGATCTACGTGTTCGACGGCGACGAAGCCGGCCGCGCGGCTGCGCTCAAGGCGTTCGACGGTGAACAGAATCTGGCCGGACAGTCGTTCGTCGCGATTGCCGCGGACGGCATGGACCCGTGCGATCTTCGCCTGAAGGCCGGTGACGGCGCGCTGCGCGACCTGGTCGCCCGCCGCACGCCGCTGTTCGAGTTCGCCATCCGCTCGGCGCTGTCGGAGATCGACCTCGACAGTGCCGAGGGTCGGGTCGGCGCGTTGCGGCGCTGTGTGCCGATGGTCACCCGAATCAAGGATCCGACGCTGCGCGACGAGTACGCCCGCCAGCTCTCAGGGTGGGTCGGCTGGGACGACGTCGCCCAGGTGATCGGACGGGTGCGCGAAGTAGCGCAGCGGGGCGGAGGAACGATTCGGCGCGAGTCGTCGCGGCGGGCGGCGGTGCCGGCGAAGCCGTCAAGGCAGGCGTCCTCGCCGGATCGGCCGGACCCGCGCGATCCCACGCTGTGGCCGCAACGCGAGGCGCTGAAGGCGGCGCTGCAGTACCCGGCGTTCGCCGGACCGTTGTTCGATTCGTTGACCGTTGAGAACTTCACCCATCCCGGGTACGCGGCGGTGCGGGCGGCGATCGAATCGGCGGGTGGCACGTCGGCGGGCCTCACCGGCGCCGAGTGGTTCGACGCGGTCCGTCAGCAGGCCGAGGCGGCGGGTGGGCTGGTCAGCGAACTGGGTGTCGAGATCATCCGCGTCGACGACGACGAGAAGCTGCCTCGCTACATCGGCGGTGTGATGGCCCGGTTGCAGGAGGTCTGGGTGGGCCGGCAGATCGCCGAGGTCAAGTCGAAGTTGCAGCGCATGTCACCGATCGAGCAGGGCGACGAATACCACGCTCTGTTCGGCGAATTGGTCGCGATGGAGGCCTACCGTCGCAGTCTGCTCGAGCAGGCGAGTGGAGACGGAAACGACCTGACCGCGTAAGGTTCGCGCCATGACTGCACGTGTGGTGCGCTTGCTGATTCTTGGCGGCCTGGCGATCGCCGCTGCGGTGTTTCCGGCAACGGTCGGTGGTCCGGACCGCGTGGACGCGCAGTGCCTGGCGACGTTCGGGTCCCGCAACGATGGCGTCTGCCTCGACCAACCGTCCGGGCCGGCGCCGGGCGGCCCATCCTCCCCATCCTTCGGTGTCGGTCCCACCGATGGTGGCGGCACAGGAATCAGCAGCAGTCCGCTGTTCCCCGGTCAGACAATCCAGATGCCGTTGGGCTAGGCGCCTCGCCGCGGCTAAGCCCGCGGCACCTCGGGCCGCAGCACCAACGTGTTCTCGTCGACCTCGGTCAGGGTGACCATGCCCGGGTCGGGCGACACGCGGTCAGCGATCTTGCGGCGGCCCGCGTCGATCATCGTCTTGGCGGCGGGATTGCCGGTTAGGGCCTTGTAAGTGCCGACGATCTGCTCGTAGCGACGCCGGCCGGCTCGGGTACCCAGCACGTAGCCCACGGCCAAAATGACGGCATACCGGATCACGCTCGTCCCCTCCAAAGTTGTGCGTCCCCACCATCCTGCCTGATGTGTCCAGCGCATGTTCGGGACAGGCGCGTCTTGGCGTGAGGCCGACCTCGTACGCTAGAGTCGTCCCGCGTTGCGCGCCCAGTTCCGCGCGGGCGAGCGATCCCCTGTAGCTCAATTGGCAGAGCGTTCGGCTGTTAACCGAAGGGTTGCTGGTTCGAGTCCAGCCGGGGGAGCAGGCATCACTGCAGGTCAGAAGTACTTTTTCGATCGCGTGCCAGATGCGCTGGCAAACTGGCCAAGGCCCCCGGACTCAGTGAACACACCATTGCCCACGTCGGGCGGCGGCCCTCAATGCGTGTCAAGCCCGTGTAGCGCGTTTCGCGCGGCCTCACAGAGGCGGGGCTGAAAATGCCTGCCCTCGATCATCTGGCCAAAGCCAACGGACGCTGCATATCGAGCTGTGCTCAACGCACAGCAATTGCGCAACAACAAAATCGGGCGAGGATTCCCGGTTCTAACTAAGCCACCGC
>Ga0209006_10000238_pt1 | contig 56997 bp, 45 predicted proteins | sample JacPin_JW_Ref_O2_FD_188567 | JGI IMG/M metagenome (GOLD analysis project Ga0209006, IMG submission 188567) | Forest soil microbial communities from Algoma, Ontario, Canada - Jack Pine, Ontario site 1_JW_Ref_O2 (SPAdes) (version 2) | ecosystem: Environmental > Terrestrial > Soil > Boreal...
CGATTCGCACACCGCCAACTCTGCCTGTTTTCGCCACGACGCGGTGAGCGAACAGCCGGCGCTCACGATGGAACAAAATGATGTCTCCCGCGGAAACTTGCTCATTCTTCGCGCGTTCGATCATCAAAGTATCTCCCGGGAAAACCGATGGCAACATGCTCCAGCCGGTCACTTGTAAGCGCAGCTTGCCTGACGAACGCAAGACATCGACCGCCAGCTCACACTTAAGCGAAGTTATCGCATCTGGCTCGCCGCTGTTAGTTACCGTCATGATGACGAGTTAGCTCCGCGGCAGCTTGGAGTAACCGGGGACGTTTTGCCGCAAGACAATGCCGTAGTCACGAACACTTTTTCGTAACGAAAGCTCGGCTTTTCATACGGTTTCTTGGCAACTGCATTGGACGTGTCGGAAGGAGATTGCTTGCTGTCCATAGGATGAATCCCACTTACTGTAGACCTGGTTGTGATGCTTGGACCGCGCAACCGCCGGTTCCACCGGACGTCGCGCAGGTTTGATTGCCTAGAGTGGAGAAGTATACCTGAGAAGCACCGGTGAGAGTTCCAGTGCTCACAATGTTGTCCATGATAATCCCGGTCGTGCCGCCGGCAGCGGGCAAGGCGGCGGTTGGGAGTGGTCCCAAATTTTCCCAGCTCACCGTACCATCAGTCGTTATAGCGCCGGCGTTTGTGGCCCACGTGGGCAACGAGCTGCCTGTCGTACCGCCAGCGCTGGTGTATTCAATGTTGTTATTGTGATCGAGGACCCTACTTTTTGCAGTGAAGGGGTGGCCCGATGACCAGGTTTTATTGAATGGGAAAACCGAGTTGGCGAGGGTCTCCTGATTCACCCAGTGAACACTGCCGTCAGTCGTCGTGCCGACAATGTTTGTGTTCCAGGTCGGCTTTGTTGCTCCGGACGTGCCACCTGCGGTTACGACTTCAATATTGAGGTTGGTATCCAGAACTTCATCGTTCCGGGCGTAAGCAGTGCTCGGCGTCCAAGGCGTCACCTTCAGATTAAAGACGCATCCTGCATGGGCGCAATTGGTAGAGACGCCGTTAAGCTGGGCGCTAACGAACACCCACTCCGTGGTTCCTCCAGCGGCATTCGGGTTTTGGATATCTGTGACCGGCGAGCATGGAGTTGTGCTGTTAGAAAGCGGCGGCCCTGCTATGCCCGCGCCCATCGTGCCAACGGAAATTGGAACCTGATATAGAACTGGCGCCCCACCAGTATTTCCGCAAACATAAAGATTCCCTGTGGCGTGTGATGCGAGATAGGTGCTGTCAAAGCCGCCCGAGTACAACGGACTTGGAGTTCCAATGCCGCTTACGGTGCTTGCTCCGACCGTTACTTCCGAACCGGAGTCGCCGGCGACAAAAGATGTACTTAGCTGGTACACAGCAGCGCAGTCAGCATTCCCTACGCAGTTTCCGCTGCCGTCGCTCGAAGCAAAAACGTAAACCACCTGCCCCGCCGCGTCGACAATTGGCCCATCTGCGATGGCGCCGCCGAAATCCAACTGGGCCGACTGCGTCACAGTGGCACTCCCTGAAGCGACGCTGTAAAAGAAACCGTCGGTATCTTCCACAAACACATTGGCGCTCCGGTGATCGTAGACTGGATTCGCCAGCGTGGCTCCGCTGTTCACCAATACCGGAAATCCGCCGGTCAGCACTTCACCGGGAGTTCCATTAAATAGCCCGGCGAACTTGTGCAGGTACCCGCCAGTACCGCCGACCCAGCCGATATCGTTGGTGTAGTCGTAGAAAACGGACGAAGTCGTATCGTCTGTATTTCCTCCCAAGCCATTTTGTAGATTGAGTGTGGTCATGCAGGGCGCGCTGCAAGTGGGATAGGCGCCGTTAGCGACCGGAGTTAGAGTCATTGGGCCAGTTACGGATTCGGTAGCCGCCGCCGCCCACTTCAACAGAACCAGACTGCCGACGCCACCACTCGTCTGAACAAAAGCGACCTGCGAGCCGTCGAGCGAATATGTTGGAGATGTAAGAATCTGCCCGCCCGTGTCGTACGCCCAGTAAACCTGAGGCTTGGTCCCGCCGCATCCCGCGTAAAGATTGTCATAGGCCACCACGCTAGCTTGCGTGCCCGAGGACGCCAGTCCTGTCGGGAAGATCACAAAGTCGGGACTCGGATCGCTCGCACAAGTGGCCTGACTAATGTCGAAAGAAAATTTCGCGGGGAAATTTGTTGGGCCCATGGAAGCGCCGAGTCCCAAATCCTCCGCCCAGTCGCGATGAAACTTGCGACGTTTCGCATGCCACCACCGAGCGAGTGCCGACTCCTGCGCGTCGCTTCCTTTGTCCGCAGACGATAAGAAACGGGGCATGCCACGGTATTGTTGCTGCCAGTAACGAGGGTTCTCGGCTGCGACTCGAAGCGCCTGCGGCGAAGCCGGCTGAGAGAAAATAAGGTGCCGATGGCTCCAGTCAGTCACCAAAGTAGTGTGATGCTGGGCTGGCTTCGCGGCCTGACCCGTCAGCACCCATCCCAATGTGACCAAAACCAGGAGTCCCGCGAAAAAGCGAACAAATCGTGCGGCGTCTGCCTTCATTTTCGCACTCCACATCGCGACCAATTACGAATCCGAGAACCCCAAAGGCTTACAGGACATTCGACCCACACACTCGCGTGTACGACCGAACATTCGTCGCCGAGCACGTCGAATCGAACGTCGCGGCTTTAAACTAAATCGATGGGCTGGACCCGGCCTTATCGCCAGGCTGAATGCCGCCGATTCTACTACCGACGCTCGGCCTACGCAATCGGCAGCCTGTCGAAAACTTCGCGTAGTCACAGGACAAATAGTCGCGCAAAGCGGATTCTCGTAGTGGTTGCAGCGTGTGACCTGGAATACACGCCGCGTGTTGGGAAATTTCCCTTCTCTACATACTTTACCAAGTGCGGTTCACACTCAGCGGCACATGATTCTCAGTCTTGCACGCCACCGTACACGCATGACATTCGATGCATTTGCGGTTATCGATGACGAAGCCGTATCGCATTCAAAAAGTTCTCCCTTGGGAGAATCTACCAAAATGGCATTACCTGCAAGTTCCGCCCGGGTTGCCTAATCTGCGGCGCTTCTTTTTTGATTCGTCAGCGAGTTCTGGCAGGAACGTGGCATAATGCGAAATTATGGATACTGCTAATCTTGATCTCGCGTACCTGGAAATCGATCCGAGAACCCAGTCGCCCTCTGCCTCGGTCTATGTTAAGGCCGCTGGACGCTCTGACTATGCCGGTGTGAAAGCCGACCGATTGATCGCGGCCCAATGTCTGACTTTCATCGAGCTGGATTCCGAGATCAGAAGGTTGCATGCGGAGTTGGATGAAGTCCGCGCCAAGGCCAGAAAGAAGTTTTACAAGGCTCACGCGGCTGCCGCCGGCGCCTAGTTCGCGACGGTCTCCGAGTGCGCTGGTCGTTCGCTCGCTGAAATGGAGTTATATCGAAGATCTCCGGTTTTCGTCTGTTTTCCTTTTCTGTCCTTCATCCCGAGAAATTCACAGGTAGGCATGCGGAACGTTTGTGTAATAATCAACCGCCATGGAAACCACAAATTTCGATCTGTTCTTCCTCGATAGTGAACCCAAGACGAAACGGCAAGTAGCTCACATCTATGTGAACGCGACCGGAAGCCAGAATTATGGCGGTGTCAAGGCTGAGAAGCTAGTCAGCTCGGCATGTACGAGCTTTCGCGAACTGGATGCGGAGATTCGCAGGCTACAGACTGAGCTGGAAGAAATTCGCGCCCGGGCACGAAAGAAATTTGCGCGTGCGCAAGTTCTAGCCGCCTGAGTCGCATTTCAAGACGTGAGAGATATTGGCAACTTTGAACCTCAGTCTGACAGTGCCGAATAAGTAGCTTGTCTCAAAACGATCCGCGTGCTGCGCGATTTTATCGAATGTCTACTTTATCGCTTGACATCGCGCGCGACCGTGCGTTACACATCGTTGGAACCCACAATAGTCAAAGGGTGTGTGCGAATGTTTGAAGTCTGCGCGGGGTGGCAACCAACGCAATTTCTTCATTCGCGTCGGTAAGCGGTTGCAGCGCGGTGACCTGCGTCGCAGATTCTCGCAGGGTACAGTTTTCTTATCTTAAGAATTCGGTTTTTCGGAATAGAAAGGTCTTTCTTGGAAACCGTTATCCGTTGAACGCGGCATTTTCCGCCCGAACAATTTCTTCCTTGGCCACTGAGGAGCGAATCGCATGCCTGAGAAAGCTGACATACGTCATACCTTGAGCGAGCAGCAAGCGCGCCAGCTCGCAAACGTAACCAAGACCGTCCCCATGATGGAGGCGATCACGCCGCGCTGGCTGGTCACTTTTCTGTCCTGGGTTCCAGTTGAAGCTGGCACTTACCGCGTCAACAAAGTTAAACCCACTCGTCCCGGCACCCGCACTATTGAGTGTAGTCCCGATGAAGAAGTCGATCTGCCCGAGATCTACGTCGATTACGAAGAGAAGCCTCGGGAGTACACGCTGAATGCGGTCACAACAGTTCTCGATATGCAGACCCGCATCTCCGACATGTATCGCAGCCCGCATGACCAGATTCGCGAGCAGTTGCGTCTGATCATCGAGAAGGTAAAAGAGCGGCAGGAGAACGAACTGGTCAACAACGCGGAGTATGGATTACTCAACAACGTTGTGCCCGAGATGCGTGTCAAACCCCGAAAAGGCGGGCCTACTCCCGACGATCTCGATGAACTGATCGCCCGCGTGTGGAAAGAGCCGGCGTTTTTTCTCGCTCATCCGCGGGCCATCGCCGCCTTTGGCCGCGAGTGTACGCGCCGCGGCGTGCCGCCTCCAACCGTCACCATGTTCGGCTCGCAGTTCCTGACCTGGCGCGGGCTTCCACTGGTCCCAACTGACAAGCTGGCCGTGAAAAATGAAAAGAGCAACATCCTGCTCGTGCGCACCGGCGAAAAGAAGCAGGGCGTGATCGGGTTATTCCAGCCAGGCCTTCCGGGGGAAGTATCACCCAGCCTCTCGGTTCGCTTTATGGGAATCAATCACAAAGCCATCGCTTCCTACCTCATTTCACTGTATTGCTCCGTTGCGGTGCTGACCGAGGATGGGCTCGGCGTGCTGGAGAACGTGAATGTCGATCAATACCACGAGTACAAGTGATCGCGCGGTGGCGCACGCATCCGAGGCCGCAACTGCCTCGGAAACGCCCTCGTATGAAAACTTGTCGTCTCCAGCGTCGTTGCCCGATGTAGCAATGATCGCGAAACTCGCCAACGAGTTCTTCGCAGCGTTGCCGGGACAAGCCATTCCCTCGGGTCCGTCATCGGTTTCGGGCGTTCCTGCTGGAGCCGATTTTCCTTCATCACCCAGCGTAGTTGCGTATCCTGCGCCGATGCCTGACGCGGCTCAGCAAGCATTCACTCCGCCAGGCTTCAGCGGATCCGGAAATCTGCCAACCGCTCCGGCGGCTTCGGGAACTTCCGCCTCGTCGCAATCTCCGACTTTCGGAACTTTGACGGAAGCTGACTTCCGAGCGATTGCGGCGTCTCTGTCCGCACAATTGCCATTAGCTCCACCGTTTCCGCCGGCCGCTCCCGGATCATCATCCAATTTTCTTGATGGCGAGAAAGCTGGTCCGTGGGCTGCCTCACCTGTGTTTCCGCCAGTCTCGGAGATGCATTCGTTCCCGGCTATTCCGGCAGTTCCGTCATCGCCGCCCACTGCGCCGCCAAGCGGAGTCGATGTGGTGGCATTGCCCGCAGCACCGGCGCTTGCGAATATCGCCATGCCCGCGCAAGGTGCGCCGCCCACCGTTGCCAGTTCGGTTGCAACATCCGACCCTGAAACGTCGGGACCATGGTCCGCGCCGCCAAATTTTCCCGCTGTCTCCGACTTGTATTCTTTGCCGCGAGTGCCCGGCGCATCGGTGCCCGCGCTTCCGGAGAAGTTCGCGTCATCGTCGCGGACACCGGCGGCAGCTACGGTCGCTGAATCCGTCGGTGCCGGTTCCGTCGATCAAGGCGTCGTTGTTCCGTTTGCACCATTACCCTCCGTGCCTGCAGACGCTGCATCTGTTCCGGCGAATACGGAGGAGAAGATTCCGCACATCGCCAGCTCGCCGCAGTTCCCCGCGACCAGCGACATGTTTCATTTCCCTTCGGTGCCGGGAGCGCAATCCGTTCCCGGCTCTCCGGTGCTGCCGTCGTCGGTGCCGACAAACCAGCCATCGGAGAACGATCTTAGCGCGCTTGTACCCTCTGTACCCGGAACTTTCACTCCGCGAATTCCCGACTCCTCGCAATTCGCTATGCCCGGAATTCCAGCTGAGCGAGATGCCATTGCAACGGGCGGTACGAAAGGCCCCGCAAAGCTGGAATTTACTCCCGATATTGTTCCGGAGATGGGTACTCCGAAGCGCCCTCTGGACACACGGCTCATCCGCCGCGACTTTCCCATCCTGCAAGAGCGCGTTCACGGCCGCCAGTTGATCTGGCTCGACAATGCCGCAACCACACAAAAGCCCAACGCGGTCATCGACCGCCTATCGGCTTTCTATCGCCACGAGAATTCAAACATTCACCGTGCTGCCCACACGCTGGCTGCCCGCGCGACCGACGCCTACGAAAGCGCGCGCGAAAAAACGCGCCACTTCCTGAATGCTTCCTCCACGCGCGAAATCATTTTTGTTCGCGGCACTACTGAAGGCATCAACCTCGTTGCCCAGTCCTGGGGCCGACGCAATGTGCAAAAAGGCGACGAGATTGTTATCACCTGGCTGGAGCATCACGCCAACATTGTGCCCTGGCAGCAACTGTGTTCCGAAAAAGGCGCCCGCTTGCGCGTCGCTCCCGTAAACGATCGCGGGGAAGTCATTCTCGAGGAATACGAAAGACTTTTCAGCTCGCGCACGCGGCTGGCTGCGTTCAGCCAGGTATCGAACGCCCTGGGCACAATCACTCCCGCGCGCGAGATGGTCGCAATCGCTCATCGCCACGGAGCGCGTGTGCTGGTCGATGGAGCGCAATCGGTGTCGCATATGCGAGCCGACGTGCAGTCTCTCGATTGCGACTTCTACGTTTTCTCGGGGCACAAAGTTTTCGCACCGACAGGCATCGGAGTGGTTTACGGAAAGCTCGACGTTCTGGATAACATGCCGCCCTGGCAAGGCGGCGGAAACATGATCGTGGACGTTACTTTCGAAAAGACTGTCTATCAATCCTCGCCCGCGCGCTTTGAGGCCGGCACAGGCAACATTGCGGATGCGGTTGGCTTGGGCGCGGCTCTCGATTATGTTGAGCAAATTGGAATCGAGAGCATTGCAGCCTACGAGCACGAACTGCTGAATTATGCGACGACTGGACTTCTAACTGTTCCTGGCTTGCGTCTGATAGGAACGGCTCGCGACAAAGCCGGAGTCTTGTCGTTCGTCATCGACGAGATCCGCACCGAAGATATCGGAACCGCGCTGAACGAAGAAGGAATTGCGGTACGCTCCGGTCACCACTGCGCGCAGCCAATTCTGCGAAGATTTGGCGTTGAAGGTACAGTTCGCGCTTCGCTGGCCTTCTACAATACGAAGGAAGAAATCGACGCGCTGGTTGCGGCCTTGTTGCGCATACAGGCTGGGCGCATCCCAACGAAGTCCTAAAAGTACGACGAGTTCCCCGAACTGCTATTCGTTCGCCTCCATTCAACTCTTGATACTCTTGGAAGCCGCGTCCCACGTTACCGTTGCATTGCGGAAATAAGATTCGTTCGCCATGTGGCAGGCCAGCGCCGCATGATGTCCGAAGACTACGTCTTCCACAACCGGCTTGCGCGAACGTACTGCCTGGAAAAAGTTCCACAGGTGCGGCTTCATGTCATCGTAATCCGGACACCGAAACGCTATCGTTTCCGGCATCGGCTCCTGACCCAGTTTCGGATCGTTTTCCTGATGCCATTGTTTCTCGTATGCGTTGCGCATCGCGTGCGGAAACCCCGAGTCGTAGTAACTAGGACCTGAGTCCTTGCCGCTTTGGGGAGTAAAGCTGAGGCCGAATTCCGTCACTTCCAGAATTCCCTTCGAACCTTGAATGCGATACACCTCGGGCATCTCCGTGCCCAGATTCAGCCGCATATAAACCGGCAGGTCGCCATAGTAATAAAGGCTGGCGTGAACGTCGGGCATATTGCGTCCATCTTTCCAACGGCGAATTCCGCCAACCGCCATGGCCTGCCGCGGAGCTTCGTTGATGCTGAGCATAAACATCATGCCGCTGATCAAATGGACAAGGAGATCGCCAGCCACGCCGGTGCCATACTCTTTCCAGCAACGCCAGCGGGCAAAGATATGAGAATCGAACGCGCGCTTGGGCACTGTTCCTTGCCATGTTTCCCAGTCGAGAGTTTCCGGCGAAAGATCGGTCGGAGGCGGATATTCCCAGGCCCCGGTCGGATCGTTGCGGCCCAGCCATCCCTCGACCATCATGAGATCGCCCAGCGATCCTTGAGAGATCAGTTCCCGCGCCTTGGCGCAGATCAAAGAACTCACGCGTTGCGAACCAATCTGCACGATTCGTTGCGTCTTCGTCGCCGCCTCGACCATCGCGACGCCATCGGCGGCGCTATGCGACATGGGTTTTTCGCAGTAGATATCCTTGCCCGCGCTTACCGCGTCGACGACAACCTGCTTATGCCAATGATCGGGAACGGCCGCCACGATGCAGTCGATCTCTTTGTTGGCAAGAAGTTCGTGATAGCGGCGAGTTACAGGCAGGTTAGGATTATTTGTCGTCTCTCGCGCCAAGGTGTGGCGTCCGTCATAAAGATCGCACGCGGCGGCGCATTCCACGCCGGGCAACTCGATGGACTGAGCCAGCAATTGCGATCCCTGCATGCCAATGCCGATCATGCCGAAATGCAGGCGGTCGCTTGGTGGCACAGGACGCGGCGATGCTAAGACTAAGTCGGGTTTCAATAAAATAGTTTTGGCAGCGAAAGAAGCGCCGGCGGCGGAGGCGCCGACTTCCAGAAATTGTCTGCGCGAGAACTTCATTGAATTGTTCCTCGCTCTAGTTTTTATTTGTTCAATTTCTTAATCGCAACTTCTTTGAAAAACACAATGTCGTTATCGCTGTGGTTCTGCAGGCCGATATAGCCTTCGAGAGGCCGCTGGCCGCGCTGCGGCTCGAAATCAAACTTTCTCTCGGGCACAGGATCGCCCTCTTTAAAGTCTGTCACTTTTATTCCATTCAACACCACGACAGTGTGTGGGCCATCGAGAGTGATCTCCATAGTGTTCCATTCGGGGCCTGGTTTGCCGGGCTTTGCCAATGGTTTGGTAAGCGAATACAGAGTGCCGGTAATGTGATACTCGTCTTCATTGGAAGTTTCCGGATGGTTATCAATCTGCACTTCATAGCCGTAATGTACCGGCATCCACTCTTCGCGCGGCTCGACAGGAATGCGGATAAACACACCCGAGTTATCATTGTTGTCGCGCATCTTGTACACCACGCGGATCACGCAATTCCCCAGCTTGCCCCCGGTCCAATAGAGCAGGCCCATACCACCATGAGTCTTAATCAGCCCGTCTTCCACAGTGTCTCCGCCCGGCCCAACGTGCTTCCATCCAGTCAGATCTTTCCCGTCGAAAAGTTGTTGCCACTGGTTCGATTGCGCTTGCAGCGCGATTGTTAAAACGGTAACCAGCAGGAATGCACAGCAATACAATCTCTTCATGAACGCATCCTCAATTTAGATCTATAACCCCAGAATCAACTGCGAGAGCACTCTGGCCCCCGGATCATTTCTTCGTTTGCGAATCTGGCTGACGATACACGCGCACATAATCTACAAGCATCGTTTGTGGGAAAACAGTTGTTGCGTTGGGATCGCCAGGCCAATCGCCGCCCACGGCGACATTCAATAGCAAGAAGAAGGGATGGTCGAACGGCCACTTCCACCCTGGCTTGAGATCGGTACGCCGGCGAGTGGAATAGAGTTGATCGTCAACGTAAAGGCGAATCGTATCAGGTTCCCATTCCACGGCAAACAAGTGAAAGTCGTCGGCGAACTGCTGGCCCGCCGGCAGTTTGTAGGGCGCCCCCAGGCCGGATGCGCCAATAAAGCCCGGCCCGTGAATGGAACCGTAAATCGTGTCCGGCGCTTTTCCGATATTTTCCATGATGTCGATCTCGCCGCACGGGGGCCAGCCGGCTTTATCGATGTCATCGCCCAGCATCCAGAAAGCCGGCCACATCCCCTGCCCACGAGGAATCTTGATGCGCGCCTCAAAGCGCCCGTAGGCCTGCGAGAACTTTCCCTGCGTTTTCAACCGGGCCGAAGTGAAATCGCGGGATACGCCATCTGCGCCAACGTATTTTTCCCGTGCCGCCTTGATGACCAAATTTCCATCTTGCAGGTAGGCGTTTTGCGTGCGAGCGGTGTAATATTCCAGCTCTTTGTTCCCCCAGCCATTGCCGCCGGTTTCCGCTACCCACTTGGAACCATCTACGGCAGAGCCGTTCGGACCATCGAACTCATCACTCCATGTCAGAACCCAGGGCTTCGTCTCGTGTGAAGGAACAACTGATTGGGCATTCGCCCGGAATGCCAACCCCAGTCCTAACGCCATAAGGATAAGAATGAGTGACCATAGCCATCGACGCGCCATGGAAATACCTCCTGCTGAAGCGTCAGCCGCGGAGTGACTAACCAGAGATTCGCCGTCGCATCCCAATCCTCTGACGCGCGCTCGCTCCTCCGAGCACGAGTTCGCAAAGACCGTCTACAAAATCAGGAGTCAAGGTATCATGCCGGATAAGAAACCGCATGTAGATGGGTCCGTAGAGCGCATCGAGAAGCAAATCCAGATCGGTGTTCTTGCGCAGTTCGCCGCGCCGAATTCCGCGGCGAAGCGTAGCGTAAGCATCCTGGCGTCGCGGCCTCATGAAGCGCTCGCGAAAGGCCGCCATTACGTCTGTATCACTCTGACCCGCGGCCAGAATGGCGGATACTATGCGTCCCTGCCGGCTGCGAAAGATTTGGATGACTCTTCGCATCTGTTGGCTCATGTCAGAGCGGACCGAGCCGGTGTCAGGAAAGTGAAGTTTCCTTATCGTACCGCGGGCGAATGCGTCGGCGATGAGCGCGGCCTTGTTGGGCCACCAGCGGTAAACTGTTGCCTTGCCCACGCCGGCGTGACCTGCCACGTCTTCAATCGTCAGATCGGAAAAGCCGTTTTCGCCCAGAAGTTTCAGCGCGCTGCGCAGGATCGCCGTGCGCGCTTGTTCACTGCGCGGCCGCCCCGGAGAACGCTTGCTTCCGCTGTTGTCGCCATTCTCTCGAACCGGAGACTTCTGGCGCATGGCACTACCCTACCATATAATCGGATACGGGTATTTAGAATCCGATACGCTGAGTATCGAATCTAAATTCCAATGCGCGGAGCTTGGGGCGCCGCAGTGCAACATATTTCAATCGACCTTTGGAGTGGTGTCTAAGCGATGTGGATTGTTGCGTTAGCTCTCAGGCGTCCTTATACCTTCATTGTGATGGCGCTCGTCATCATTATTCTGACGCCCATTACCCTGCTCCGAACACCTACTGACATCTTTCCCGATATCGATATTCCAGTTGTCTCCGTGGTTTGGTTCTACACGGGCCTGTCGCCCCAGGATATGGCCGACCGCATCGTGGCCAACTCCGAGCGCGGCATCACCACCACGGTCAATGACATCGAGCACATGGAGTCTCAGTCGGTGAACGGGCTCGGAGTCATCAAGATTTTCTTTCGCCCGGGCACCAACGTACAGGGAGCCATCGCGCAGATCACGGCCATCGCGCAAACCACTGTGCGCGGCCTGCCTCCCGGCACCACGCCACCTCTCATCATCTCTTATAGCGCGTCAACTACGCCCATTATTCAACTCGGGTTAAGCAGCAAGACTCTGCCGGAGCAGCAGCTTTTCGATCTGGGCCAGAACTTCCTGCGTAATTTTCTTGCCACCGTCCCGGGCGCTGCTACTCCCTTTCCCTACGGCGGCAAGATCCGCCAGATTCAGGTGGATCTGGATTTGCCCAAGCTTCAATCTTACGGTCTCCAGCCAACCGACATTGTCAACGCTGTAAACGCGCAGAACCTTATTCTTCCTACCGGCACTGTGAAGTTCGGGCCGCTGGAATACAACGTTGAGATGAATGGAACGCCCAAGACCATTGGGGAATTGAATGACCTGCCGGTCAAGACGGTCAGTGGTTCCACGCTCTACATGCGCGATGTCGCTCACATCCGCGATGGTTTCGCCCCGCAAACCAACATCGTGCGTCAGGACGGCAACCGCGGCGCCCTGATGTCCATCTACAAGAACGGCAACGCTTCCACGCTGCAAATTGTCGCCGGCATCAAGAACATTGTTCAGCAAGCGGCGCAAGCGTTGCCGCCGGAACTGAAAGTCACATCCTTATTTGATCAATCGCTGTTTGTGCGCGCATCGATCCAGGGCGTATTGCGCGAGGGGTTGATAGCCGCCGCTCTGACCGCCGTGATGATTCTTATTTTCCTCGGCGACTGGCGTCCCACGATCGTCATTTCTATCTCCATCCCGCTCTCTATTTTTGTGTCGATCATCGTTCTGGGCGCCATCGGACAAACCATCAACATCATGACGCTGGGAGGATTGGCGCTCGCCGTCGGAATTCTGGTCGACGATGCCACAGTGGAAATCGAAAACATCGAGCGCAATCTGGCGATGGGCAAGGAGATGAGGCAGGCCATCCTCGATGGCGCGCAACAGATTGCCGTGCCCGCGTTGGTCTCGACGCTCAGCATCTGCATTGTGTTCGTGCCCATGTTTTTTCTGACGGGCGTGGCAAAATTCCTTTTCGTACCGCTGGCCGAGGCCGTGAGCTTCGCCATGCTGGCGAGTTACCTGCTTTCACGAACGCTGATCCCGACGCTGGTGATGTACATCATGCGCGGGCACGAGCATCGGGAAGAAGCACCGAAATCTTTTTTTGGACGCTTCCAGCGCGGTTTTGAGCGCAAGTTCGAAGATTTTCGCCGTGGCTATGAGCGATTGCTCGAAACGACGCTCGAGCATCGTGGCATCTTCGTGATTTTCTTTCTCGCCTTTTGCCTGCTCTCACTCGGGTTGTTTGCGTTTTTAGGTCAAGACTTCTTTCCCCAGGTGGATGCCGGTCTACTGCGGCTGCATGTGCGCGGCCGTCCCGGCTTGCGCGTGGAAGAGACGGCACGCCTCTGCGATCAAATCGAAGCGACGTTGCGAGCCGAAGTTCCAAAGGGACAGTTGCAGACTATCCTCGACAACATCGGTCTGCCTAACTCCGGTATCAATCAGTCTTACAGCTCCAACGGAACCATCGGCAGCAGCGATGCCGAGATCCTGATCGCGCTCGATCCGGAGCATCATCCTCCCACGGCCGCGCTCACGCGGCGTCTGCGGGAAATATTGCCGCAGCGTTTTCCCGGAGTGGAGTTTTTCTTCCAGCCAGCCGACATCGTCACTCAGATTTTGAATTTCGGCTTGCCTGCTCCCATCGATGTGCAGGTCGTCGGTACGGACATGCAGAGCAGCTACGAAATCGCCCAGCAGATTGCCAACAAAATGCGCCATATTCCCGGCACCGCCGATGTACACGTGCAGCAGTTGCTTTCCCTGCCGACCTTGTACATGGATATTGATCGCACGCGCGTCACGCAAGTTGGGCTTACGGCGCGCGACGTGGCGCAGAGCGTGCTGGTTTCGCTGAGCGGCAGCTTTCAAACATCGCCGAATTTTTGGCTCAATCCACATAATGCGGTCACTTATCAAATGGCCGTGCAGTCCCCGCAATACCGCGTCACCAGCATGCAAGATCTCATGGCGATTCCGGTCAACTCGCAGCAAGGTCCGCAGTTGATGGGGAACCTGGTGCAGTTGTCTCCCGTCGTGCGAGCTGCCACGGTAAACCACTACAACGTGCAACCGGTCATCGACGTTTACGCCAGCACTCAGGATCGCGATCTGGGTGCGGTCGCTGCGGAAACCGACAAAGTGCTGAAGACTTTCGACGGCCATTTACCGCGTGGCACGCACATTGTGGTGCGCGGCCAGGTCGCCACCATGCGCTCGTCATTCTTCGGTTTGGGCGTGGGATTGGCGGGCGCCATCCTGCTGGTCTATTTGCTGATCGTTATCAATTTTCAATCGTGGCTCGATCCCTTCATTATTATCGCGGCGTTGCCCGGGGCCCTGGCGGGAATCTGCTGGTTCCTGCTCCTGACGCGCACGACGTTGAGTGTGCCGTCGCTTACCGGAGCGGTCATGTGCATGGGCGTGGCCACGGCCAATTCCATTCTGATGGTCAGTTTTGCGCGAGAACAAATGGACGAAGGCATCCCTGCGGTACAAGCCGCCGTGGCCGCGGGATACACACGCGTGCGCCCAGTACTGATGACTGCGCTGGCTATGATCATCGGCATGGTTCCCATGGCACTGGGTTTTGGAGAGGGCGGCGAGCAGAACGCGCCCCTGGGCCGCGCGGTTATCGGCGGATTGCTGTTTGCCACCGTGGCCACGCTGTTTTTTGTGCCGAGCGTATTCGCAATATTCCACGGCAGGCGCGAGGCCAAGCGTGCGCGCCAACAACAGGCATAAGCCAGAAGGCGAAGAGAGTTCGCAGGAATCGGAGCCGAGCATGAGTGCAGAGAACGAATCGAAAAAAACGTCGGCACAGGCACGGCAGGGCGAACCAAGCCGCGCCGATCAGCCGTCACAACAAAGCGGAAATGAAGAGCATCACGGGCAAAGTGCCCAGGCCCAGCGTGACGAGGAGATTGCCGCGATGCAGCAGCACTCCCGCCACCAGCCACCGGCTATTCAAAGACCGCCTGAAGTTCCGCCCGCCCCGCCGCGCACTGCTCTGATGATTGTGGGTGTGATGCTGCTTCTGTTGTTGGTTGCCGGAGCGATTACCCTGTTGTCCCACATGAGTCACGACCGCGCTCTTGCGAAAGAGACGGAACGCGAAACCGTCCCCACCGTTGCCGTCGTTCATCCTCTGGCGGAAAAGCCGGACGAAGATCTCGTGCTGCCCGGTTCTCTGCAAGCCTACGAAGAGTCTCCCATTTACGCGCGCACCAGCGGCTATCTTGTGCGCTGGTACAAAGACATTGGCAGCCGCGTGGAAAAAGGAGAGTTGCTGGCCAAGATCGACACGCCGGAAGTCGATCAGGAGTTAAACCAGGCCCGAGCCGCGCGTCAGCAGATTGTGGCGCAGATGGATCTGGCCAAAATCAGCGCCGACCGATGGGAGAACTTACGCAAGACCGACTCTGTCTCCGCGCAGGAAACAGACCAGTATTGGAGCGCATACCAACAGAGCAAGGCAAACCTGGACGCCTCCGATGCAAACGTCCGCCGCCTCGAACAGTTGGAAGGTTTCAAGGACGTCTACGCTCCGTTTTCTGGTGTGCTTACCCGCCGCAATGTCGATCCCGGCGCGCTTATCAATGCTGGCGCCGGAGCCGCTGGCCGCGAGTTGTTTGACCTCGCACGCGTCGATCCGCTGCGAGTCTTCACCAGCGTTCCACAGGCGTATGCGCCGTATATAAAGGTTAGCGCTAACACTTCCGTTACCCTTCAGGAATTTCCCGGGCGAAAGTTCGTTGGCAAGGTGGCGCGCACAGCGGAAGCAATTGATCCATCCACGCGAACTCTGTTGACTGAGGTCGATGTGCCTAACAAGGACGGCAGGCTTCTGCCCGGCTCGTTTGGAGAAGTTCACTTCGCCGTTGGTTCGGGCGTGGACAAGGTCACAGTTCCGGTCAATGCGATGCTGTTCCGCGCGGAAGGCGCGCAGGTCGCGGTTATTGGCTCGGATAACAAAGTACAGCTGCGGCACATCAACATTGGGCGAGACTACGGAACCACGCTGGAAGTTCTTGGCGGGGTCTCCGCGACCGACCAAATCGTTATCAATCCCGCCGATTCGCTGGAGGACGGGCAGCAGGTGAACATCGCGGAACCGCAGCCGGGCCAGCAGCAATCCGGCCAGCCATCGCAGCAAAATCAGCAGAAAGGAAGCGGTTTGTGAAGCGAGCTGCTATTTCGACCGGTCTCGCGCTCCTCGCGTTTTCCGCTGCCTGCACCGTCGGTCCGCGCTACAGTCGCCCCCCGGCTCCGGCACCCGCGCCGGATGCGTGGAAGACGCAGCCGCCTTGGGAGCAGGCTGCTCCCAAGGATTCGATTCCCAAAGGCGCATGGTGGCAAATCTTTCACGATTCCGCGCTGGATGCATACGAGCAACAACTGCTTCAGGCAAATCAGTCTCTCGTAGCGGCGCGCGATCGTCTGGATCAGGCGCGCTCCCTGGCGCGCATTGCTACGGCCGATTTCTTTCCGCAGCTTTCAACGGATCCCAGCGCCGTGCGTGAACGGGGTTCCGGTAATCGCCCGCTCAACGGCGCTGCCCAGAGCATCGTGAACGGAGTCCCGCAGCCAATTCTTCCTTACACTCAGAACGTCTTTACGATCCCGTTCTCACTGAGCTACGAGGCCGATCTCTTCGGGCGTGTGCGGCATAACGTGGAAGCGGCCAACGCATCGCTGCAATCCACGGCTGCTGATCTGGGCAACGCGCAGTTGGTGCTCACTGCCGAACTTGCCGCAGACTACTTCACCCTGCGCGAGCTTGATGCCGAATATCAAGTAGTGCAGGAGTCTGTGGGCTATCAGCGCAAGGGATTGGACCTGGTGAACAAACGGCACGACGGGGGCATTGCCAGTGGGCTGGAAGTTGCGCAGCAGGCTGCGCTGCTCGACTCAACATTGTCGCAGCTCGCTCTGGTGCAGCAAACGCGCGCGCAGTATGAGCACGCCATTGCCGTGCTTTTGGGCCAGCCGGCGTCCGGTACAAGTGTGCCAACGGCGCCGCTACAGGCGACTCCGCCTCCAATTCCGCTTGGCGTGCCTTCCGATGTACTGGAGCGCCGTCCCGATATTTCCAGCGCAGAACGCCAAATGGCTTTTCAAAATGCGGAGGTGGGAATTGCGCGGACGGCTTTCTATCCGCACATTACGCTCAGCGGTTCGGGCGGATGGCAGAGCACGGATATGGCTTCGTTGTTCAATGCTCCCAGCCTGTTCTGGTCGCTCGGCGCGGACGCCCTGCAACCCATTTTTCAGGGGGGACGAAACCGCGCGAATCTTGCCGCCGCACACGCCGCGTACGACCAGTCTGTCGCGAACTATCGGCAATCGGTGTTGGCCGCATTTCAGGAAGTTGAAGACGGTATCAGCAATCTGAGCACGCTTTCGCAAGCGCTGAGCACTCAGGGCGCGGCGGTGGAAGATGCTCGCAAAGCCCTGGCCATCGCCAACAATCGTTACGTCGGCGGAGTCACAACCTATCTCGACGTGATTACCGCCCAAACGACTCTGCTCACGAGCGAACGCCTGGAAACACAGTTGCTCGGCCAGCAGATGGTCAGCGCTGTTTATCTCGTGAAGGCTCTTGGCGGTGGATGGGATGCGAGTCAGATCGCAGGTGAGCAGGTTCATCCGCAAGCCGGCCAGGTCGTGCGGCCGTAACGCTTGATCCTGGCCCGCACTTCGAGCGACCTTTTGAGCCACTGAAACGCGGACCAGGACCGTGCCACGAAAGTGTTCTATTCGTAGCTGAACGTCAATTCATCGAGGTAGATGGAATACGCATTCTGCTTGACGTTGCCATCCATCTGGTAGTTGATGGTTACACCCCACCAACTCGCCGGCGCGGGACCCGGATCGTAATACTGATTCACGGTGCTCGTTACGCCGTTGAGGGTTATGGACTGATACAGCAATTGATTGTTGGAGGTCCGCTGCACCTGGATTGTTAGGTGATTCCACGCATTGTTGTTTGGGTGGCAGGCAATACCGGTGGGAATCCATTGCTGGGCGACGTTGTTCCAGACATCCCATTCGTTGCCACCTGCAATCCGGCACTCGTGTCCCCAGATGAACCCCTGGCTGTCGAAAAACTGGTTGATGTCGAACTCCAGCGCCTGAGAAACCGCGAGATTAGTACCGTAAAAATAAACGTCGTAGGTGAAATTATGAAGCGTTGGCGTCAACGTGTGATTCGAGTCGGACAGGCCTTGTGACGACTGGGATCCGATCAGATGATTGTTAAACAGCGCGTCGGAATAAACGGCGGTTCCTCCCAAATTGTATTCGCTTGCTTCGCCGCTCATAGAGGGTGACTTGACTCCCTGGCTCATCGAAAAAGTAATGCCGTCGCAAGGTGACGGAGAACAGTCAACAAAGTTCGGGGGCCCTTGCCCATACTGGCCCCATCCGCCGCTGTGTTGCAGGTTGCTGAAAGAGTTTCCGCCGCCGCCGCTCGATCCGACAGTAATCGTGACCGGTGCCGTAGCAGCTCCTCCGCACTTGTCCCATTCTTCGACAACCGTGTTGTACTTGCCGGCGCTTAACGCGAGGTTGTAGTTCATGCTCGCGCCATTCACCACGTAGGCCAACTGGCCAGGCGCAGTGTAGATTCCCATGGAGGCAATGCCCTTTGAGCACGTTGTTGTAGCTGTGGCGGAGAAATTGGCAGGAGAGCTGACCGTGCTGTTATTGACAGGAGAAGTCACGTACACGCCGGATCCGGCGCTGACTGTAACTTTGACCGCAGCCGTTCCCGCTCCACCGCAGTTGTCCCAATCCTCGACGACCGTGTTATAGGTTCCTGGGCTGAGACTGAGGCTTGTGTTCAGGTTCGCCCCATTCACAACGTAGGCCAATTGGCCAGGGGCGGTGTAAATTCCCATAGAGGCGACACCCTTGGAACACGAGGTGGTCGCGGACGCAACATAAGAGACGGAACCTTGTACGGTAGTCCCGTTAGCGGGAGAGTTGACGGTGACACCGGCAAATGCTTCGCAGGCAAAAACAAACAAAAAGCACACGATCAGCGACAGGGGGGAGAACGTCCGCATGAAAAAAGCTCCAAATAGGTTTATTGACTTCCGACTTGCAGAACTGCAGTTGATACTGCCCTACACGCGCGAGCGGGCGCGGCTGGGTTCGGAAAGTGGCGTAATTTGTGACGCTGCTTCGAAGCCGATCAATTTCATGTTCCCGAAAACCCAATCAATGGGTGTAGGAACAAGCGGATTCTTCAATCGGTCTGTTAAATATTGTCGGGAGCATACCAGAAACCCTGTATTTTCCCCAAGCGAAAACTGTGTATTTCTTACTCGAAAGTACTAGTCCCTTCCACGTGGACTCAACCTGCGGGTTGCGGGCCCTTGTGAAAGCCGAATTGCCCCATTTACAGCGGCAACCTTAGGGGAGTTTGGGCCATCCATGTTGCGTCGATGCGAAATGGAGTCTGATAACCGATGGGCACCACTCGTCACTGTTGCCTGCCAGTTTACAACCTTGCTGCATTTTTTTCCCTGGCCATTATCATCGTGAGCGCGGGCTGTGGCGGAGGCTCGCCCTCTTCTCCGGGCGGCTCACAGACGGCGAAAACACTTACGTCGATTTCCGTGTCTCCTGGTGCCGCCGACATATCGGCCGGGACCACGCAGCAATTCCAGGCCACAGCAAAATATAGCGACGGCTCGACCGCGGACGTCAGTTCCACGGTGGCTTGGTCCGATGCGAGCCAGTCTATAGCAACAATAAGCTCCACTGGGTTGGCCAAGGGAATGGCTTCCGGCTCGACGGCGGTGACTGCAACCCTGTCAGGAATGAGCGGCAGCGCGACGCTGACCGTGACCACGGTCGCACCGGCTGTCACATCCATCGCGGTGTCGCCGTCCAGTGCAGGTATCGCAGTTGGAGCGACAGCGCAGTTCACCGCTACTGCGACCTACAGCGATGGTTCCACGGGGATCGTTAGCACAACGGCCGCCTGGAGTTCGTCGGCGCCTTTGATCGCCACAGTAAATTCGAGCGGACTGGCAAGCGGACTCGCGTCCGGTTCTGCCACTATCACCGCCATGCTGAGCGGCGTCGCCGGTACCGCAACGCTGAGCGTAAAGACGGTGACCTCCATAGCGGTATCGCCGCCGACCGCAAGCATTCTTGCCGGGAGCACGCAGCAATTTGCCGCCACCGCGACTTATAACGATGGATCGACGGTAAATGTAAGCACCACTGCGGCTTGGACTTCATCCGTTACGACGGTGGCCACGATAGGTTCGAGTGGACTGGCGACGGGCGTGACGGCTGGTTCGACGGTAGTGACAGCCTCGATCGGCGGAATAAGCGGAACTGCAACCCTGACCGTGACGCCAAGAACCGTGACGTCTCTCTCGGTAACGCCCTCCACTTCCACTGTGTTGACGGGCGCGACTGAGCAATTAACGGCCACTGCAACCTACAGCGATGGATCCACTGCGAATGTGAGCACGACAGCCACTTGGATGTCCGCGAATCAATCAGTAGCGACTGTGAACTCGATCGGCATCGCGACCGGGGTGGCTTCCGGCTCCACGACCATCACGGCCTCGCTCAGCGGCTTCAACGCCAGCGCGACCGTGACCGTCTCGGCGAGCGTTGGGACGAATGTTCCTCTGTGGCATTTTGACGCGCAAAGGAGCGGATTGAACAGCACGGAAACTTTGCTGACAACTTCGAACGTTACTGCCACCACCTTTGGCAAACTGTTCTCGTACCTGGTGGATGGTTACGTGTATGGCCAGCCGCTGCTGATGTCGAATGTAACAATCAACGGGAGTTCGCATAACGTGCTGTACGTGGCAACCGAGAACGACAGCGTGTATGCCTTTGACGCGGACACCTACGGCAGTGGCGCGCCGTTGTGGCAGGTCTCGTTGCTGCAAACGGGAGAAACTCCGATCACGAACGGTCCCATTCAGCCCTATACCGGTATTACGTCGACTCCGGCGATTGATACCACGACGAATACGATGTATGTCGTATCGACGCAGACTTCGTCCGCGAGCGGAGGAACTTTCCGCGTGAATGCCCTCGACATAACTACCGGGGCGCAACGGAGCGGAAGCCCTGTCACTATTCAGGTTTCGATGTCGGGCGCGAACGCCGGCGCTCTTACAACGTCGTGTTTGCAACGGGCTGCACTGCTCGTGAACAACGGCTTCGTCTACATTGGCTTTGCCAGCTGCAAGAGCGGGTGGCTCCTCGCCTACAATGAGCAGAATTTATCTGCCGCTCCTGCGGTATTCAATTCCAGCCCCAATCTCCCCGGTGAGGGGGCATTTGCCAGCGCGGGCGGCGTATGGATGAGCGGCGGCGGGCCGGCGGCCGACAGCCTGGGAAACATCTACATCACGACGGGGAATGGTCCCTGGGACGGGCAGACGGCTTGGAGTGATTCGGTGCTGAAGTTTCGTCCGAATCTCACGTTGGAAGACTATTTCACTCCCTACGATTATCAGTACATGGATTGCGCTGATGCGGATCTGGCGTCAGGGGGATTGCTTTTGATTCCTGGAACTACACAAGCGTTGGCTGGCGGAAAGACGGGAAAGCTCTATCTTGTGGACACGACCAATCTTGGTCACGAGACAAGCGGCGATACGGGCGCTACGCAGTGGTTATGGTTTGAGGAGAATTTAAGTCCTCCCTATCAGACGACCTGTACCGATAGCACGGTCAACACCACGTATATCAATGCTTATGAAATTTTCGGGACGGCTGCGTTCTTTAACAATTCGGTGTATTTAGGCATAACGCCGACATCGACGACCACGCCTGCTGGCGTGGGACAGTTCACATACTCCGGAACGCTGACACCCGTGGCCTACACAATGCCCAGCATCCTGGAAAACAGCCGCGGAACCACGCCGTTTATCTCGGCGAACGGGATCACGAATGGAATTCTCTGGATGATCGATCACGGGCAGCCGTTACAGACCGGAAGCACGCAGACCTCAGCTACGCTTCGCGCGTACGATGCGGCCAATCTCGCGGGCCCGGAGCTTTACGATAGCGGGCAAAACACAGGAGACACGCCCGGATATGGAATCAAATTCACGTCTCCGATTGTCGCCAACGGCAAAGTCTACATCACGAGCGGCCACGACGATGTGACGGTGCCGAATCCCAGAGGTGAGGTGGATGTTTACGGATTGAAGCAGTAGGAAGCGATTGCTCTCCCAAGGCGCCGTCGGTTTTTCCAATTCAATCCCCGCAGTCAACGGCTCTCATGGTGGAAGTGGGATTCGAACTTGCAGGAAATACCGTAGGGACCCTTACCTACGGTTCCCTCATCTAATTACCCGTTAAGAAACAATTATGCAGGCTCTGCTCAAAGAAGGCCCCAAGCATCGCCGCCGGCCAATATGGAGGTGGATCGGTTTAGCCGTTCTCATTTTTCTCGTAAGCGCGGGCGTGGCCATCCGCATGGTGATCTCCCGCGCCGAGCCGATCATGCGGGCTCGAATCATCAGCACATTGCAGAATCGCTTCAAGAGCAATGTGGAGTTGGCGAGCTTTCATGTCTCCGTCGCCAATGGAATTGAAGTCTCCGGCGGCGGCTTGAAAATCTTTGGTACGACCGATCCCAATCCATACGCTCCCGGAGTACAAGCCCTGATCGGCATCCAGGAGTTCCGCTTTCAAACCGCGCTGCGAAACCTGTTTCGCTCCCCAATGCACGTTGACACCGTATATGTAAAAGGTTTGGAACTGAATATCCCGCCCAAGGGAAACCGAGGGGACATGACGAACATGCGTTCCAAGACCGGTAAGATGACGATCTTCGTCGACAAGTTCGTATGTCAGGATACGAAGCTTGTGATCAACACTACGAAGCCCGGCAAGCCGCCTCTGGAATTCGCGATATCAGATTTGAAGATGAAAGACATCGGCCCCGGCCAACCCATGCAATTTAATGCCACGCTCGTGAACCCGAAGCCTGTAGGGGACATTCAGTCGCACGGCCTCTTCGGGCCCTGGCAGCCGGACAATCCGCGTGATACGCCAGTACAGGGGGACTACTCTTTTACCAACGCCGATCTCAGCACGATCAAAGGCATTGGCGGAATTCTTTCTTCCACCGGGCAGTACTCGGGGACTTTGAGCGATATTAACGTGCATGGAACCACCGACACCCCGGATTTTCGCATTGCGACCAGCGGGCATCCAGTTCCTCTGCACACGGAGTTTCATGCCACGGTTGACGGCACGAGCGGAGATACATATCTGCGGCCAGTGAATGCCAGCTTTCTTCATTCCGCGGTTACGGCAAAAGGCTCCGTCGTTCGCGTGAACGAACCGAAAGGTCACGATATAGAACTCGACGTTGTCCTGGACCATGCGCAGATTGAAGATTTGCTCAAACTCGGCGTGCGCACCGATCCCCCAATCATGAACGGGCCTGTCGAGATGACGGCGCGGCTCAGTCTTCCTCCGGGAGCTGCGGATGTCACCGACCGGCTCAAGTTGGCGGGCACTTTTCATGTGCAGCAAGCGCATTTTACGAACCCAAAAGTGCAGGACAAGCTGGACTCGCTCAGTCTGCGCAGCCGAGGCAAACCTAAAGAGGCAAAGGAGAATACTCAGGAAAATGTGCCCGTCGACTTGCGGGGAACGTTTGCCTTGCGAGACGGGTTGCTCTCTTTTTCGTATTTACACTTTTTGATTCCGGGAACGCATGTCGACATGACCGGCACCTACGGTTTGGATGGAAAGACGTTTGACTTTACCGGGATGGCTCGGCTGGATGCGACGGTTTCACAAATGACCACCGGCTGGAAGTCCCTGCTTCTTAAGCCTGTCGACCCATTCTTCCGCAAGAATGGAGTCGGCACAGAAGTCCCGATTAAGATCACCGGCACGCAATCGGAACCGCACTTCGGCCTGGACTTCCATCATAAAGACGAGGGTCACAAAGAGGACGAGAAGCAAAAAAATGAGGGTGCGAATGGTGGAAAGAACGCTGTTGCGGGATCGAATCGCAAATAGTCTCGCAGCCATGCCCATGGGCGTACGCGCGTTCCAAGAGTAGTGGCAGTGAGTGTTTCCATCTGCTTGGATCGAGGTTATAATTTCGGGCGGTACCTCGAAACAAAGCGGATAAATTTCAAAACATTTGTTGACCACTGAGGTTAGAAACAAGTATGAGCGAAAAGCCAAGCACCACGCTGCCTGCCGTTGTCGAGAAAATTATCAAGTCTCCCAACGGGCCGGAGAAAGCGCAGATCGCCGTCGAAGGGGCTGATCATCTTTATCGCGAGCTGCGTATCGAAAACACTCTCATCAACGAGGATGGCGACGAGGTACGCCTGAAGCAGGGCGCCGAAGTCGAAGTCACGATCGCGGCGGAACCAGAAGCCACGACAGCCAAAGGGTGAGGAAGCCCGAAGAGGCGCGTTATCCCAGACCAAAGTCTCTCTTTCTACACAGAACACTGTATGGCCTTGGAATCACGGGAACAGCATTCTAGAGTCGCGTAGACCTTCGCCCCGCTTGCCGGCTGAGGTTGGCGGGGGATATGGACAGCGCGACAAACCAAGCACATCATAATTCTCGCAGTTCCTGGTCCCACCACGGCGACCATCAGCACGGCGTCCAGTTTTATTCTCAGGACAAGTTTCTCCTCGAAGAGTTGAGCCAATACATCGGACAGGCTCTGGCGGCGGGGGATTCTGCCGTTGTAGTTGCCACGGACCAGCATCGCAATGGCCTTCTGCAATGGCTCACGGCGCAAGGTTTGGATATTGCTGTCCTTCTTGAGCAAGGACGCTTTGTCGCCATGGATGCCCGGCAGGTGTTGAGCGAGTTCATGGTGGATGAGTGGCCGAATGAGGAACGGTTCAATGAAGTGGTCGGTGGGATTGTTTCCCGGTCTTTGACCCGCGCTACGGGCGTTCATCCGCGAGTGGCGATATTCGGTGAAATGGTGGCGTTGCTATGGTCCGATGGCAATCCTCCCGCAGCGGTCCACTTGGAGCAACTGTGGAATCGTCTGGCTCAGACCAGGTCTTTTTCACTTTTTTGCGCCTATCCCATGAACAGTTTCAACCGGGAAGAGGACGCGGAGTTGTTGCTGAAGGTCTGTAATGAGCATTCTGCGGTCATTCCGACCGAAGGCTTTATGGGATTGGGCAGCGAAGATGAGCGCCTTCGCAGCATTACCCAGTTACAGCAAAAAGCGCGAGCCCTGGAAACTGAAGTCGCGCAACATAAGCGGCTTCGTCAGGAACTTGAACTGCACGTGCAGGCGCGTACGGCTGAGTTGCAAACCAAGAACGCTCAGCTTCTGGATGAAGTGAAGCGGCGCGAAGATGCCGAAACCAGCCTGCGGACGCTGACCAGCCAGTTGATGCTTATCCGCGATGAAGAGCGCCGGCGTGTTGCCCACGAGTTGCACGAAAGCACGGCTCAACTTCTGGCTACGTTGGCGATAAATCTAAGCGTGCTCGCCGAACCGAGCGCCGTTGTTGATGCTCGCCAATCATGGCTGATTAAAGAGAGCGCAAGCCTTGTCGATAACCTGCTGAGTGAAGTCCGGCAACTTTCGCATCTATTGCATCCGCCCACTCTGGACGAAATGGGTTTGCCCTCGGCCATTCAGTGGTACGCCGAAAGATTTGCCAAACGTGCCAATATCAACGTCGCGCTTGAAATTCCCGATAACTTCGGCAGGCTCTCGCGCGAAAAGGAGATTGCGATCTTCAGAGTCGTTCAGGAATCTCTCGCCAACGTGCAAGAGCATTCGAATAGCGCGACCGCGACGGTACGCATTACCGAGTCCTCCGGTCATGTCTGTGTGCAAGTGAGCGATTTAGGGAAAGGCATGGCGGGTGTTGCGCCCCTTTCCACGACGGGGATCGGAATCAACGGAATGCGCGAGAGATTACGTCAGTTGGGCGGAACGCTGAGTGTGCACTCAAACAGCGGTGGCACGCTGGTGACGGCCGACTTGCCCACGTAAATTGCTATAAAGATCGAAGCGCTCTTCTTTGGCATTAACGATCCTGGCATTAAAGAGATCGTCGCACACTCCGTCGCTCTCGATTGACGATTACTTTCCTGCACTCCCGAGCAAAATCCTACACAATAGCAGCCAGCACCGGACATTTGTGGTCATCAGGAAATTTTCCTTCACGTGCTCTCGCCCGTTTTCCCCCAGTTGTTTGGCAAACTGCGGATGGGTTAACAGATACCGTATTTGATAGGCGCATCCGTCGACGGAGTGCACCAACGCTCCCGTCAACTTGTGGATGATCTGGTTCGGAATGCCTCCGACGGCTCCCGCGATTGTCGGTTTTCCTTTCCACAACGCTTCCGTCACCGTCAAGCCAAAGCCTTCGCGAATTGACTTTTGCACGATGATGGTCGAGGCGCGCTGCAGCGCGTTGATTTCGAGCGCACACCAGGGAGGAAGGTCGAGAATAATAATGTCGGGATCTTTACCCGCGGCCTCTTTGACTTCTTTAAGGACCACTGCACCCTCCGGGTCGTCGGTTGCTCCGCCACCGGCGAGCAAGAGTTAGCAATCCACATACTTGCGCGCTTGTTTGAAGGCTTGAACGACTCCCACTGGATCTTTCGCCCGATCAAAACGTGAAACCTGAGTCACGATTGGCCGCGAACGATCGACCCCGAATTCGTCGCACACCTGCTGCACGAAGCTATCGTCGAGGTCTTTGTTTTTCTCCGACAGCGGATCGATGCACGGATAAAACAAATACTGAGGAATAGACAACTGCCGGGAAAAAGACTGCGAAGAAAAGATCGCGGCGTCATATTGCTCGATGAACGGACGCAGGAATCCCCAGACATCGGGATTGGGATTGGACAAGTCGATGTGGCAGCGCCATATCCATCGGCTAGAGGAGTCCTGACGGGCGCGAATCAGCGCAGCGGGCTGTGGGTCGTGAATCACGACCACGTCTTCGGTGAATTGCATGCGCTTGAGGTTTTGCTCGTTGTGCATCAGAAAGATGTCGCGAGCCTGCTGAGTCAGCTTGTACTCGCTGCCCTGGAGCGCATTATGAAAGGCCTTCGTAACCTCGAAGAAGTCGTTTCCGCCAGTGATGACATCCCAGTGGGTTTGCAGCTCTACCTCGTTGAGCAGCGGGACCAGTTGGTTCAGCATCTCGGCAACTCCACCGCCGACCGCAGTGGAGTTCACCATCTTTAGAGATTTGCCCTTCAGTCCCTGGGCAAGAAACCGCAACTCGTCGATCTCAGCCTGGCCAACAATACTTTTGTAGTCGTCCAGATGCGGGGCAGGAACGGGCGCCGGAGGAGTTTCCCAGGTGCGAGGCTTCCGGCGGCGTTCTTCGCGCACGGGAGCAGCCGGAACAGACACGGCAGCAGAGCCAGCACTCGATACATACGATGAACCTTCGTTTGTGGCCGGTTCCATCTGCGGGAGGGTTTGCGATTCCATTGGGTCCATAGTTTTTGTACGCCGTTAGATCAGCGCTCGCTCCACGATTCGAATAATTTGTTCGCGCACATTGTCCAGTGTCGCCGTGTAGATATCGAGCCGGTTCAACTGGCGAGCTGCTTCCGTCAGTCCCAAATCCTCATGCAGCCACTGCGAGAAATCGTTGGACATCAGTTTGAGCCTGAGCCTCGCCTCGATGAAATGGTGGTGAATGCAGTGCACGCTCACGCCGCGCAGACCTTCCGCAAACTCCCCCAGCGTTCGGGCCACAAAGTTTGTCGGAATAACGACCGAGTCGGCAGCGCAAAAATAGAAAGTTTCTCGAGCGGCCCGCGTGGCGGCGGCCGGCGAGCGTTTTAGGAAATCTTCCACGATCTGGATGAATCTCGCGCGTAGCTCCGCGACCGATGTGAACTCCCTCACGTCGACGCTGGCCAAGCCTTCCGCCAGGCTGGGCTCATTGCAGGCCGAGAGTACCCACTGACCGAAGTCATTGGAAAATCCTTCCCGGATGAAGTGAAGTGTTAGTGGACAGTGATCTTTCCGCGAATCACGGTCACCGAGGCTGGCGGTAATTCGTAGATCGTTTCTTTGCCGGCGTTCATTGTCGTGTGCGCGATGGGCCCGTCGGGATCTGCGGTTCCCTTTGTATAAGCGACAATCGTCCGTTGCGCACCGGCTTCTGCGTGAGCCATGAATCGCGTTTGCGCCGGGTGCCACTGATATTGAGCGCTGCCGAAAGTGGAAACGTCTACCTGTCCTGAGAAATTGCCAGATTCGTCCGAAGCCCTTTGAAATGCAATTCGCACCTTGTGCGCGTTTTGCTGATCGCGATTCACGAGCATGAGCGACCACTGGCCGTCGGGACGCTTCACGGCGTATGCCGTGATCAGTTCATAGCCGGCGCCATCTTCGACGTCGCTCTTCGCCGAAAATATTTCGTGCGTGTCTCCGCCGGGCTGTACCCATTGCAGATTGATAAGCTGCGCGACGAAGAATTGCGCCAGCGGCTGCTGAATTTTGTAGTCGGCGTCAACGGTCCACATGCCGAACGTTCCCGGAGAGCTGTTGCAGCCGGGCTCCATCTGCAGCGGCAGATAGTGGAAGAAATAGACTGCATTCCCGCCCACGTTCAAAAATGAACCGATGTAATCTGCCAGCCAGATTCCGGCGAAAAGATCCTGGTAGGTTTCGCTCGCGCCGGAGGAAAGATTTCCCTCGGTGATGAACATCGGCATGTTCGCCGGGACGCCATCGTCGTGCCAGACCTGCACGATGTGGCGCACCAGTTCCGGCTCGTCGTAGAGCATGCCCCACGGAGTGCGGCATGGATCGTAGGGATAATGCTCGAACGAAAAAAACGCCAAGTCGTTCATGCGTCCGTGACGCTTGAGATAGTCGATGAATCGCGCCGTCCACGAAACTTTGCCGTTCGCGTCCGGCCAAACTTCAATGTCTTTGTTCACACCCTGGAACGACGGGCCGCCGAGTTTCAGCGCTGGGTCGACACGATGAATCGCCGTGGCCCACTGCAAATAAAGAGCTGCATAGTCTTCGGGCAGCATGTACTGGCCGTCGGCTTCTTCGCCCATCTCCACGTAGGAAATTGGATAGTGGCGTTTCTCGATATAAGCAATCTCCGCGGCGGCGTTGTCCGGAGTGTCATACAACATGGCCACCGGAATCATTGCGGGCAGGCCGCGCGTGACGCCGCTGGTGAAAAATAAATCGAAGCCCATCTGCGCCTGCTTGGTCGAGCCCAAGTCGGACGGCTCATGCCAGGGATCGACCGACGAGCAGTAGGTTGTCGTCTGCTCCTGATCGGGAGTGTGCCGCAGGATGTCGTGAAATGCGCCGTCTTCCGAAGTCATGCCCAGATAAATTTCGCGAATCGCGTAGCCTACGCAATTGCGGGGATCGGCTGAGCCATCGGCGTCGCAGGTGTTCGAGGATTCCGTCATCCAGATGCGCACGAAGTGGACCGGCGTGGGGCTGGCGCCGAGTCGAATCGTCTCAGTGCCGCCTGCGCCTTCGGTCACCGCGCCTTTAGGAAAAGTCTGCCAAGTGCCGCGAGTGACGGCTTTGATGGGATCTTCTCCGGTCCAGTACTGCACGAGATATTTCTTTGCGTACGAAGCCGCCCATGCGATGCGAATGCTGTTGACCTCCTGCATTTGCGCGAGATCTATCACCACCCACTGCGGATGCAGGTCGTCACTTTCTCCGGTGAAGTGCTGCGTCAGATACGGATTGCTCTTCCAGAAAGTTTTCTTATCGCCGTCGGTCATGCGCGAGAAGCCGACATTGTCTGTGCCGTCGTTGCGGGTGAAGCCGCGCCGCGGCAGACTGTAGCCGTAGGAATAGCGGATCGTTTCCGTTGGAGTGGCCGACCCGGTGAAATATCCGCGGCCGCCGGCATCGCTCCATGTGCCTTGCGGATTCCAGTGCCAGGCCTCCACGGCAAGTTCGGTGTTCTGGCGATACGTTACGGGCTGCCAGCCGGAGGCGAGAGTCTGATCCAGCGTCGGTTGCGTTAGATCTTTGTCGATGGCCTCGACGGCAATGCGGTCAACTCCCGCGCCGAGAGTTTCTTTCGGAACGAAGCGGTTGGTCGGATGGGAGGTGTCGACCTCAACTGTTTGGGCTGATAGTGACGGGAGCAAAAGAAAGCATCCCAGCAAAACTGGGATCAGGCAGGAAGTATCTTTCAACGCGCCTCCTCATGCAAAGAAGAGTATTAAAACGATTGAATAAAGGAGTATACGCAGTTGCTAACTGCCGGAGCGAATGTTTTCTTGGGGCTTCTGATGACCGAGCTTCGCTCATCGTGACCGAAACTGCCTTACCACCTCCGGCAGCGAGGCATGGGCAAACGGCGCTGGGGTCAGTGTGAGCGCCAGCATTACCAGCGCTAATACTGCCAGCCACGCTCTCGCTCCGGAAACCCTGGGCCACTCCGCGACTTGCGGATGCCGAAAGCTGCTCAACTGCAAAAGAATTGCCCAGACGAACCAGCCGACCCAGAGGTAGTAGGCCATGGGCAACAGAATCAGAATGGTCATCCGTGAAACGAATTTGTGGGCCTGCGGCGCGATAGAAAAAACTATGTGTCCGCCGTCGAGCTGTCCACCGGGAAGCAGGTTCAGGGATGTGGCAAACATTCCCACCCAGGCAGCAATCGCCGTGGGATGCAGTAGCACGCGATTCAGCGGCATCACTGCCGCTGCGTTTCCTCCCGCTGCGCCCAGCAGACGATGCATCCATACAAAAATCAGAGGGAAGCCGATTTCTAAATCACCGGGCAATATCGATCCCGGGAGCGGCTTCGATAGTCCCAGCGAGACGAACAACACGGCGATGGCCACGACAAATCCCGCGATTGGGCCGGCGATACCGATATCGAACAGCGCGGTGCGCGAGCGGATCGGCGAGCGGATGCGAATGAACGCTCCCAGAGTGCCAATCAGAGTTGGCGCGGGAATAAAAAACGGCAGCGTGGCCCACACGCCATATTTCTTGCAATAAAGATAGTGCCCCATTTCGTGCGCCATCAGAATCAGCATGAGTGTGGCGGCAAAGGGCAGGCCGCGCAGCAGCCACGCCGGATGCAGAATCCAACTCGCGGGAAAAATTGGAGCGGCGTTATCGTCGAGCGAAAACACCGACAGATTGTGCTCAAAGTTGAATTGCATGCGCGCGCCTACCACCAGCGTGGTGAAGCAGGTCAACAACAGCAGCAATGCGTGCAGCCAGTAGCGTTGCGGCGGCTCGCCCACCCAGGTGGGCGCGGGCAGCGAATACTCAGAAGCGGAGACGGCCAAAGGCAGATTCGGTTCCGGCATGCGTATGGTTTGATGCTACTACGAGACCTGTGTGGCGCGGACACTCCCTTCGGCAAGCTCAGGGCAGGCTCTGTCCGCGAACTCTATCCATGAAAATCGCTATCAATCAGCCCTGTCACTCGCCATCATAAATTTGCCTTGCCCCCCGCCCGTGGCGCATACTTTCTATCCGATCCCAGATTCACATTTGAGGAGAAACTCCATGAAAGCCAAACTGGCAATCCTGCTGGCCGCCTCGCTGTTGGCTGCTGCGCCATTTGTCTCCGCCCAAGACGCAACCCCAACCGATAAACCCGCCGGCGACAACGCCATGAAGAGAGCGGCCGACAAAACCGGTCACGACACAAAAGTAGCTGCCGACAAGACCGGCCATGCGACCAAGGTAGCGGCCAAAGACACCGCCAAGGGCACGGAAAAGGCCGCGGATAAAACCGGTCACGAGACCAAGGTCGTCGCAAAAGATACCGGCAAGGACACGAAAAAAGCTGCCGACAAGACCGGTCACGAAACCAAGGTAGCCGCGAAAGACACGGCCAAAGGCACCGAGAAGGTGGCCAAGAAAACCGGTAGCGGCATCAAGAAGGGGACCGAAGCAACGGGGCACGAGATGAAGAAGGCTGGCGAGAAGACTGAAGACGCCGTGAAATAAGGCATTGAGTCATCGGGAGATCGGGCCATTGAGCGATTTGTGATTCCATCTTTCAATCGCCCGATCACTCAATCCCGCAATTACTCAATCGCTCGATGGCTCAATTATCCCGGTGGTAAAATCAAGGCTCACCTCATGCCCACCGGCTCCGAAATCCGCCGCAAATTTCTGGACTTCTTTGTGCAAAAAGGCCACAGGGAAGTGCATTCGTCGTCGCTCGTGCCGCAGAACGACCCCACGCTGCTGTTCACCAATGCCGGCATGAACCAGTTCAAAGACGTCTTCCTCGGCCTGGAGAAGCGCGACTACAACCGCGCCACCACATCGCAAAAGTGCGTGCGCGCCGGCGGTAAGCATAACGACCTGGAAAACGTCGGCTTCACCAACCGCCATCACACGTTTTTTGAGATGCTGGGGAACTTTTCTTTCGGCGAATACTTCAAGGAAAAGGCCATCCCATACGCGTGGGAGCTGATCACCTCGAAAGACTGGTATGGCATCGACAAAGATAAGCTCTACGTGACGATCTTCAACGGCGAAGGCGGCGTCCCGCGCGACACCGAAGCCTATGACCTGTGGGCCGCGCAAGGCATCCCGAAAGAACGCATCTTCGAGATGGGCCTGAAAGACAACTTCTGGCAAATGGGAGACACCGGCCCCTGTGGCCCCTGCAGCGAAATTCACTACGACATGGGACCGGCCGCCAGCGAACACAACCATGCCGAATGCCACTTCCCCTGCGACTGCGGCCGCTACGTCGAGATTTGGAATCTGGTCTTCATGCAGTTCGACCGCGACTCAAGCGGCAAGCTGAACCCGCTGCCCAAGCCCTCGATCGACACCGGCATGGGTCTGGAGCGCGTTGCCGCCGTGCTGCAGGGCGTGATCTCGAATTACGATACGGATTTATTCATGCCTTTAATCAAGCGCGCGGCGGAGCTGACGGGAACATCGCTCACAAGGGAACTGGAGAAAGAAGCCAACGCGAAATCCGCTGCTTCTCTGCGCGTAATAGCCGACCACTCCCGTGCAGCAACGTTCCTAATCTCCGACGGAGTTCTGCCCGCCAACGAAGGCCGTGGCTACGTGCTACGCAAAATTATCCGCCGCGCAATTACCCATGGACGATTGCTCGGGCAGAAAAAGCCGTTCCTTCTGGAAATGGTTTCGGCAGTTCGCGATGTTATGGGAGACGCATACCCAGAACTGGGTGAAACGGCAGGCCAGATATCCAAGACTTTGTTCGCCGAAGAGACTAGATTCGCTCACACGCTGGAGATCGGACTGGACAAACTTGAGGCGGACTTTGCTGAGGCTCGGGGCGCGAAGATACAGGGCGTCCGGGATTTTCTGGAGCAGAAAGCTAGTGGGGGGATTTCGATTTCGGAACAGCATATCCAAGCATTGGCTGCCGAGAAGAAGCTTGCAAACGACCCTCTTTTGCTTGCAACCCAAGTCGCGCAAGTATGGGGCTTCGAGTTGGCTCCGTTGGTTGTGGAGGAATTGCAACAGAAGCTTCGGGCCGATCCTAAGCTTGGCGGTGAAGAAGCATTCCATTTATATGAGACCTATGGCGTGCCTCTAGATTTCATGGTGGACACGGCCAGAGACCAGGGTGTCGACGTCGACTTGACCGGATTTGAGCAAGCGAGGGACAGTGAGCGCGCCCGCGCTCGCGCCTCCTGGAAAGGCGCAGCCAAGCAAACCGCCAACCCGGTTTACCAGCAACTTCCGAAATCCACCTTCGAAGGCTACCGCCAGACTCACTCCGACAATTGCGAAGTGCTGGCCATCATCCACGACGGCCAAGGCGCGCAACAGCTCTCGCCCGGCCAAGAAGGTGAAGTCATCCTCGACCACACGCCGTTCTACGCCGACTCCGGCGGGCAGGTTGGCGACAAAGGATGGCTTTACTCCGACGATCACAACACTGTCGTCGCTGAAGTAAAGGGTTGTTATTCGCCGATTCAGGGCGTGCGGGCGCATCAGGTCACTGCCAAACAACGGATTCGCGTAGGCGATAAGGTCGATGCCGTGGTCAACACCGGCATTCGCGAAGCCACCATGCGCAATCACACGGCCACGCACTTGCTCCACGCCGGACTGCGCGAGGTGCTGGGCAAGCATGTGAAGCAGGCGGGGTCGCTGGTTGCGCCCAATCATCTGCGCTTTGATTTCTCGCACTTTACCGCCGTGGAAGATGAAGAGTTGCAGGACATCGAAGACATCATCAATAAGGAAGTGCTGCGCAACATCAGAGTCGAGACCATCGTCGACGTGCCCATCGACGAGGCCATCAACAAGTACCACGCGATGGCGCTGTTCGGCGAAAAGTATGGCGACAAGGTGCGCGTGGTGAAGATTGGCGACTTCTCGACGGAACTCTGCGGCGGCACGCACACCGCCGCGACCGGAGAGATCGGCCTAATCAAGATTCTGAAAGAAGGCAGCGTATCGTCTGGGGTGCGGCGCGTGGAAGCCGTGACCGGCGAAGGCTCGCTGCGGCATTTTCGTCGCGATCACGAATTGGAAAAAGTTGTGTCGGCATTTGCCTCTCCCACCCTTGCGCACAAACCGCGCAAGGATGGGGCACCCTCAGATGATGAGTTGCCGGCATCGCCCGCCGACGCTCTCAAAGCCGAACTCGACAAGAAAGACACCGAGATCAAGCGCCTGGCGCGTGAACTGGATCAGGCGCGAATGAAGTCGGCATCGTCGAGTGCTGCGAACATTGGCGAGAAGGTGAAAGAAGTAAAAGGCGTGAAAGTTCTCGCGCATCGCGTAGACAATCTCGAGCGCGCGCAACTGCGCACGCTGGTCGACCAGCTGCGCGACAAGATCGGTTCTGGAGTAGTCGTGCTGGGTTCGGCAAGCAACGGCAGCGTCTCGCTCATCGTAGGCGTCACCAAAGATCTCACCGGTAAAGTGCAAGCCGGAAAAGTCATCGGTCCCATTGCGCAGAAAGTTGGCGGCAAGGGTGGAGGCCGTCCCGACCTGGCCGAAGCCGGAGGCAAAGACCCCGGCGCTCTGGACGCCGCACTGGATGGCGCTTACGGCGTGGTCGAATCTCTGCTGGGATAAGTGTAATGGCGCAGTTATGGAGAAAGCCCGTAGATTCCACCAGCATCGCAACCATGGGCTATGATCCTGCCAGCCGTGTGCTTGAGATTGAGTTCAAGGAAAGCGGCGAAGTATATCGATATTTCGAAGTTCCTGTCGCCGCGTACGAGGCTTTCCTGGAAGCTCCTTCCAAAGGGACTTATCTTAACCAGCAATTCAAAAAAGTGGGATACCGCTATGAACGATTGCAGTGATCGCTTCTTTTAATTTCCGCAGACTGTTCCGCAGTGATTCTAGCTTCTCCACTTCAGCGTGACTGGGCCGGATAGCGGGTGCTTCATTTCGCTTCCGGTACGCATTGCTTCCAGGTGCGCTGCCTTTAACTGGAAGTACCACTTCGCTGGCCGGTCGGCGTCGTCGATCAGCATCAGGTGCGGGTTGTGCTTCAGGCCTTCGGCTTGCATCTCCATGGTGCGGCGGTCCTGCTCGACGAATTTTGCGAAGACAAATTTTAGTAACTTCGGACCAAAGGGCATCCAGCGGAAGATGTTCCACGCGGCGGCTACGTCGATGCGGCAATGATTGCGCGTGATCGGCGTGACCGTGGTTAGGCTGGAGAACCAATACTTGCCGGCGCGAATCGTTTCGGTGCGGATGTTGGGCAGGACGAAGTCGATGGTGGTGGTGATCGAGTCGGCGTCGGCATAGAGGCGCAATAGCTTGTAGGGCGCGGAGTTCGAACTGGGCGTGTGGGCGCTCATGCGAAAGCCGTGGGGGATGGGCTCGAAATTCTTGCACTTTTCGTGAATGCTGTGCTGGCTGCGCCACCACCACGCCTGATGGACGAACGGACCGTGCGCGGGGTCCATCAGTCCGATGATGCCGTGATCGACGCTGACTGGCATCTCGGCGGTGAGGTAGGCGAACTTATATTTGCCGGTGAATTTTTCGATTAACGGAGCGGGCTCGGGAGCTTCGGCTGGTTTGGCAAAACCCGCGCCTTGAGGCGCGGGATCAGGGATGTACGCCCAGATGAATCCATCTTGTTCTTCACACGGATAACTTCCTGCGTAGATGCGATCAATTTTCAAGTTCTGATCGGCGGTGAGCGAAGGAATGGCCTGGCACTGGCCGTCGTGCACGTCGAATTGCCAGCCGTGGTAGGGGCACTCGAGATTTTCGCCATCAAACTTGCCGCTGTTCAGGGGCATGCCGCGATGCGGGCAGGAATCGCGCAGAGCAAAAGCGCGGCCTTCGCGGTCACGGCCAATGACTAGAGGAATTTCCAGCAGCATGGCTTTGTGCAATTGGTTTCTGTGGACGCGGTCGGCGGGCAGCGCACGATACCAGAATCCGGTGAGCATGAGCGAGTCGGGCGTCTGGCGCTGCGGTGCGTCGAGTTCAGGCATGGCTGAGAATTGCTGGCTGTTGATTTCTGATTGTTGATTGAAAGACATATGCTAGCATCCGCAGGAATCGAGTGCGGAGCTCCATGTTTTGATCTTCGCAGGAACGACTATGCAATTCCTTGGTCATTTTCGCGGGCTTACCCAGGTGCAGCGGAATACCTTCATCGCATGCTTTCTCGGGTGGTCGCTCGACGCGTTTGATTTTTTCATTCTGACTTTCTGTGTCAGCGCTCTGGCCGCGCAATTTCAGGCTAAAGTTTCCGCGGTGACGGAAGCGATTTTTATCACGCTCGCTTTTCGTCCCGTGGGTGCGTTTCTGTTCGGGATGATGGCCGACCGCTTTGGACGACGAGTTACGCTGATGGTCGACATCATTGCCTATTCGGTATTCGAGTTGTCTTCGGCGTTCGCTCCTTCGCTGAAAGTTTTTCTCATCACCCGAGCGCTGTTTGGCATTGCCATGGGCGGAGAGTGGGGCGTGGGCGCGGCTTTGGCGTTTGAGACGCTGCCCGCGGAGAAACGCGGATTCTTCTCCGGCTTGCTGCAGGAAGGTTACGCGGTGGGCTATCTGATGGCGGCTTTGGTTTACGGGACGATGTTCACGTTGGTTGGATGGCGGGGAATGTTCGTGATCGGCGCGCTGCCGGCGTTTTTAGTGATCTACATTCGAACGAAAGTCGACGAGTCCCCGGCGTGGTTGCAGGGCCGCGTAATGAAGAGGGTGGAGAGACGACTGGGCAAGGACATCCTCGCGTACATTGGTCCGCTTCTTCTCATGGCGGTGATGATGTTTGCATTCAATTCCTTTAGTCATGGAACGCAGGATTTATATCCGACATTTTTGACGAAAGGACATCAGCTTGGGCCACATGCGGTCATGTTCGTTGCCGTTGTCGCCAACATTGGAGCTCTGGTGGGCGGCGTGCTATTCGGCACATGGTCGGAAAAGATTGGGCGGCGCCGGGCTATCGTCATTGCGGCGCTATTGTCGATTCCGGTAATTCCCTTGTGGGCGTATTCGCGGACTGTTCCCATGCTGGCGCTGGGCGGATTTCTGATGCAATTCATGGTGCAGGGCGCGTGGGGCGTGATACCGGCGCATCTCAACGAATTGTCTCCTTCAGCGGTGCGCGGAACTTTTCCTGGATTTGCGTATCAGTTGGGCAATTTACTTTCTTCGAAGAATTCTGTGCTGCAAGCCAAACTAGTCGAGCAACATTATGGTGGGCGGTATCCTCCGGTGCTGGCGTGGACAGTGTTGATTGTGGCGACGCTAGTGGCGGTGGTTGCGGGGACGGGTCGGGAGAAGAAGGGCGTGGATCTGGGGAGTGTTGGTTCGTGAGCGCGAAGCAAAAGACTTAACCACAGAGGAGCACGGTGGGAGCACTGAGGACACCGAATGGGCTTTTCTTCTACTTGGGGACTTCGAAGCGGTAGCCGATACCGCGCAGAGTTTTCAGATATTGGGGATGGCGGGCGTCTAGTTCGATTTTTTCGCGGAGGCGGCGGATATAGACGTCGATCGATCTCGGCGTCACGAACGGTGTCTCTTTCCAGACGGCATCGAGCAACTGATCGCGGGTGAGGACGCGGCCGCGGTGGGTGGCAAGATATTCGAGCAGGCGAAATTCCCGCACGGTGGTGAGAACGTTGCGTCCATTCACTTGTACGGTCATGGAAGATATGTCGATTTCCAGATCGCCGAGACGCAGAACTTCGCTGGCCAGGGGAGCCTGACGGAGTCCGCGCAACACACTGCGCACACGAGCTACAAGTTCTCGAGGGCTAAAGGGTTTGGTGACATAGTCATCGCCGCCAAGTTCCAGGCCCTTGACACGGTCGGCCTCGTCCGTTTTCGCGGTCAGGAAAATAATTGGTGTGGCTGAGAGAACCGGGGCCTGGCGAATTTGCCGGCAGATCTCGAAGCCATCGGTTCCGGGAAGCATTACGTCGAGGAGAAATAGAGACGGCGTTTCGCGAAGCGCTTCGGAGATCACCGAGGCTCCGCTGACAAAACTCTGCACCTCAAAACCTGCAGCCTGCAAATTGTGGGAGATAAGCCGGGCAATGTCTTCATCGTCTTCGACAACGAACACAAGGCCTCGAGCGGAGCCGGAGACACCGGCGGTCTCGGGCCGCTCGTAGGAGTTCGTTGGCCAATGCATTGGTGGTTGTGCAGCCGCACGAAGTCAAGGCAATCTTCGGCGCTGGAAATCCTGCCCAAACTCTATGGGGAGAATGTTGCGCGAATGTTGCCCGCGTGTTAACGAATGATGAATTTCAGAGGAATCGTTATTGCGCGGCTCGTTTTTTTGGCATGTGGCGCAGGCTGCGCCCTTCAATCAGGCTGTAGAGTTCTTCGGCCAGGTTGGTGGTGTGATCTCCGGCGCGCTCCAGGGCCTGGGCCATCAGAAGTACTTCGAAGCCGGAGGCGTCGCCCTGCGATGCATTTTCGGTCAGGTGCTTTTGGAACATGGTGTGGCAGACGCGGTCGACGTCTTTATCCATCTGCAGAACTTTGCGGGCGCATTCCAGATCGAGAGCGACGAATCCTTTGTGAATGAGGTCGAGCATATCGCGCAGAATTTCCGACATGGTCACGAGTTGGCGCACATCGGCTGCCGGCATTTTGCCGGTACGGGACTGCACGCGCAAGGCAACACTCATTACCAGATCGCCGATGCGTTCGAGATCTGTAGTGCACTTCAGGCTGGCCAGCAACTGGCGGGCTCGGGCTTCATTAACGCGGGTGATGGCTGCGGGCAGTTGATCGTCAATCTGGCGTTCGAGCAGATCGAGCTCTTTTTCGCAATCTTTGATGGCGAGAAATGCCATGCGGGAATTGCTGGTGAGCAAATCGCGGACGTTGAAAGCGGCGTCGCGGGCGATCAGGCAGGCGCGCAGGGCGAGGCGCGTAAGATCCTCGTGATCGCCGGGATTCTTTCCGCTGGCGTGAGGCCGCTTTGCAGGCTGTGGGATCTGGTTGCGAGCAGGCGCGGGGGCTGGATCGGATTCTCTATCCTCTGACTCTACTTCTGGCCGGGCTGATGGGGCTTTGCGGGGCATGTTCAACGGGGAACGACGGCGTCAAGAAGGCAGTGTAGTCCAAAATTGTGAATGGATGGTTAAAAGAGAATTGCGGTAGTGTCCTAGCGCTAGTGTCCTAATAGTGCGATTCAGCCATGACGGAGAGATGCCTACCAGATTCTATGGTCGCACGGCACGTCTGTGACGAATGAACATTGGCCCTGTGGGAAAAACCCAGCAGCGGACAAACGTCTGCCTCTAGCGGACACCCGTAGCAGCCCGATTGTGGCATTATGGCGTCATGCCCGATAAGCCAATCTCCGAACAACTCCGCCGCGAGGCCGAAAAGCTGCGCGAAGCAGCCGTCGATTTGATGGACCACGCAGCGCTGCTCATTACCAAGTCCGTCGAACTGGAGAGAAGGATATTGGACCGGGACAAGCCGAAACCGAAGAAAGCGTGACGGCCTGATTTTCCATCAATGCACTATCTGGACCACCCTCCGTCTCTTTAAGCGTATGCTTGTGATAGTACATCTGGTTCCAAATGACTCGCACCCTAAGCGACGTTACTTACAGCGAAGATAAAATTGCGTCCGGAAAATGCACTGGCTGCGGACAGCTCTTCACAGCATCGCCTGCCGTGCTAGCCCTTCATGAGAACCCTGAGTGGGGAGTGGTCGGAGCATTTGGTGGCCACGAATGCACTCCTTCTCCCTTGAAGCCAGTTGCATAAGTCATAAAGCCCTGCCACGGCACCACCCCCGCAAATTCCACCAACGCACTATTAGGACACTACCAGAATTGCTCCGAACCGTATGCGCGACTAACATCGATCACGCAGTGAAGACGTTCTCGGGAAGGATTCGTGGAACTGGGCGACTATCTGCGGCGTCAATTTGCTTACAACGCGTGGGCGAATCGGGAAGTAATGGCCGCGATGCGGGAAAGCGGAGACGAGAGACCGCAACTTCTAAGGCTAATGGCTCATATCATGTCCGCCGAGAGCCTCTGGCTGGAGCGATTGAAAGGCGAACCGCAAAGTATGCAGGTCTGGCCCGATCTCGACCTCGATCAATGCGAAACCCATGCGACGAAGCTTTCAGAGTTGTGGGTCGAATATCTAAGACAGATGTCGGCTACCGGACTCTCCGAGAAGATTTCTTATCGCAACAGTAAAGGAGAATCCTGGAGCAACACGGTGCAGGACGTACTCACGCACGTGGTGATGCATTCCGCGTATCATCGGGGGCAAATTGCCAGTATGATGCGCGCTGCCGGGCAGACTCCAGCGTATATCGACTTCATTCACGCGGTGCGGCGGGGGTTTGTCGAGTAAGGAATCTCTTCTCCGATCGGGAACACACTTTTTAACGCGGAGATCGCTAAGAAAACTCTGAGGCGGAAAGGCGGAATTCTATGGAAGGCCGTCGGCTCTACACTTTCACAGTGCTACAACTTTTGGCTGGCGCAGTCTTTATCTGGGTGCTGGCCACCTGGAAGACTCCGTGGAATGCCGAGCGGTATGTAGGGACGGTATTGGCGGTGATCGGCATTAGTATGATTGCGTTGGCGCGCTATCAGTTGGGCACATCGTTTTCCGTTGCGGCGGAAGCGAGACACCTGGTAACCCGGGGTCTTTACTCGAAGATACGTAACCCGATTTATATGTTCGGCATGGTGATGATTGCGGGATTGTTTCTGGTGATCCAGATACGAGCGCTGTGGGTCGTTTTGCTCGCAGTGCTAATCGGCCAAACTATTCGTGCCCGCCGCGAGGCTGCGGTGTTGGAAGCGGCTTTCGGCGAGGAGTATCGCGAATATCGGCGCAAGACGTGGTTCTGACTCTGGTTGTTCTCGCGTGCCTGAAGTCGTAGTATCACTCCGATGAAAAAATTGGCGCTTTCTCTACTTCTGGTTTCGTTTTTGGGGATTTGCGCGACTCTGGCAATGGCAGCGGCTGGGGACGATCCCAAGATTCCATCGATGCCGGCCGCCGTATCGAATAATGCGGTGGCGAGTTTGCAAAATGGCCTCATCATTTTCTCACTGATGGGTGTTGGACCCAGGAAAACCTGGGACGACGTCACTAACCAGATGTACATCATGCGTCTGGCCACGGCCAAGTGGACCACTGGCAGCGCTGTGCCTGGCGTGGCGGGCCGTTTGGGATCAGTCGCCGCAGGAGTTCGCGGTAAGGTCTTTCTTTTTGGCGGATATATTGTCGATGATCAAGGCAACCAACTCACAGTGTCCGATGTGAACGGGTATGTACCTCAAGACCGCCGTTGGTATCGTGCAGAAGACATCCCAGTACCGGTGGATAGCGCGATGATTGGCGTGATGCGTGACCGCTACGTTTATCTGATAGGTGGTCGCTCGAAGAATGGGCCAGTAAACAATGTGCAAGTCTACGATGCCCTCAAAAATACATGGAGCCAGGCTACGCCAATGCCGGGAGCGCCGGTATTTGGCCATGCGGGCGGACTGGCGGAGGACACGATTGTTTACGTGAACGGCGCGAAGAAGGGCGCTGCCAACGGTGTCCCTTACGTTGTTTCGGAGGAGTGCTGGAAGGGCAAAATCGACAAGAAAGATCCGGACAAAATCGAGTGGAGCAAGCTTCCGCCACACCCTGGGCCGGCTCATTTTGGTATCGCGGCGGGAGCTCTCGACAAGGACCGGAGGGTTGTCTTTTCAGGCGGTAGCGCGGCTATCCACGATTTCAAAGGGTTTGGTACTGACGGCAAACCAGTTGAGCCTTCGACTGTGACTTTCGACTTCGATGTGCGTGGCAACCGCTGGGAGACAGTGTCCGAGGACAACATCGACCCACGCATGGACGGACGTGGCATTCTGGAAACGCCAGTGGGACGGTTAATTCTTGGCGGACTACTGAAGAATACCGCGGTAACAGCGCGCGTGCAGATGGTGCCGCACAAGTAGAAGCTGGCGGATTTGACGGAGAATTCCGGACTCGTTTTCTATCCGCGGTTTCGATTGCTTGACGGTTTGCCTCAAGTTACAATTCCTAGACCGATTGCAGGATTTTCTTCGGGCCAGTTTTTATTTGATCAACACCGAGTAACCAACATGTTCATCCCGCGCTAGTTCGCCATCCTCTTGAGTCCGCTGACTGCGGACCTCTCCTTCTTGAAATGCGTTCGTCGAGCGACAGCCCGTATTTTTTTGCGGACCACGTCGCAGAGATGTCGGTGCTTATGGAAGAGATTTCTTCAACGGCAGAGGGTCAGCGCCACGTATCGCAATCTATCTGGGCGTCGCTGAAAGAAGCGCTTCGTGGCTCACACCAGGACTACACCACCGCGAGCTTGAACCGCGCGATTTTTCTGCTGGCTGTTTGGTTTTGGAGATGGTCCTCGAATCTTTTTTTGCCGTGGTGGATGTGTTTTGGGTGGGACGGCTTGGGGCCAATGCAGTGGCTACGGTTGGCCTGACAGAGTCGATGCTGAGTCTGGTGTTTTCCGTTGCGATGGGGTTGAGCCTGTCAACGACTGCGATGGTAGCAAGGCGCACGGGGGAGAAAGATCCAGAAGGCGCAGCCGTTGCAGGAGTTCAGGCTATCGCCTTGGGATTGATGGTCTCGCTGGCCATCGGAATTCCCTGCTATATTTTCGCTCCGCGCCTGCTGCAACTGATGGGCGCTTCGCCGGAAATTGTTGCCATCGGCAGCGGCTATACCAGGATTTGCCTGGGCGGCAGCGGCACGGTGCTGCTGTTGTTTTTAAACAACGCGATTTTTCGGGGCGCGGGCGATGCGGCGATTGCCATGCGATTGCTGTGGGTTTCAAACATCATCAACCTGATTTTGGATCCCTGCCTGATTTTTGGCTGGGGACCGTTCCCGCGGCTGGGTGTGAAGGGCGCGGCGCTGGCGACCTTGATTGGACGCAGTATCGGAGTTCTCTATCAATTCCATCGATTGATGCGCGGAACGGAACGCATCCACATTTTGACGCGTCAACTCCGGTTGCGCTTCGACGTGCTCTTCCGGTTGTTACGGGTTTCATTCACCGGCATTCTGCAACTTGGCATTGCGCATACGAGTTGGATAGGACTGGTGCGAATTGTCAGCCTCTTCGGCGCTGCGGCGCTGGCCGGATACACGATCGGTATACGAATTGTGATCTTCGTGATCCTGCCTTCGTGGGGGTTGAGCAACGCGGCGGCCACGCTGGTCGGGCAGAATCTGGGAGCAGGAAATCCGGAGCGCGCGGAAAAAGCGGTGTGGCGCACTGGGCTCTACAACATGATTTTCCTCGGGCTGGTGGGAGTTTTCTTTGTGCTTTTTGCCGAGCCGGTCGTTCGATTGTTTACCCACGATCCGGCAGTCGTGCCGTTGGGGGCGGCGTGCCTGCGGATTGTGAGCTACGGCAATCTCGGATATGCCTATTTCATGGTGATGATGCAGGCCTTCAACGGCGCGGGCGACACTATTACTCCGACGATTGTTAATTTCTTCGGCTTCTGGCTATTCGAGATTCCCCTCGCTTACTGGCTGGCGATTCCCTTGCACATGCGCTCGAACGGAGCTTTCTTCGCCATTGCTATTGCCGAAGGAGCGATGGCTGTGGCCAGCGCGATCCTGTTCAAGCAAGGGCGCTGGAAGAAGAAGAAAATTTAAGGAAGATGGGGCGGGAGGAACGGTGTCGAACCGTCATCTCCGGGATGGAGCCCCGGCGCATTGCCGTGGTTATGCTACTCCCGCGTATAGGGTCTGGAACTTCGCTGCGAACAGCGAGGAATCAAGTTATGTCATGCGTCGTTAACGTGTCAAGGCCAGCGTGTGGGGTCGCAATATCAACGTGCGCGCGCCAGAACCAGCGTAACGTCGTCAGGCTGTTCCTGATCGCCGATCCACGTATCCACAGCAGCCGTCACCGTTTGGCTGATCTGGGCCAGAGGCAGATGACGGTTTTCGCGAATGAGGTCGATGAGACGGGCTTCGCCAAATTCGCCAAAATCATTTTCGGGTTCGGTGACGCCATCGCTATAGGCGACAAAAATTTCTCCCGGGTGCATTTCGACTGAACCCTCATCGTACCTCTGGTTGTCAAACAGGCCGACAACCGTGCCGCCATTTTCCAACCGGCGCAATGCGCCGTCTTCGCTGATTAGCAACGGCGGAAGGTGGCCGCCATTGCTGTAATCCAGCCGTCGCGTAAGCCCGTCGTAAATGGCGAGAAAGAGCGTGGCATATTTTTCCGGCGGCGTGCTTTCATAGAGTTGATGATTGAGCAGGCGCAGCAAGGCTCCTGGCGAAATTTCGATGCCCTCCGGGCGGGCTGCCATCATTAAGCCGGATCCGGCAATCGCTCCGACGGCAGCGGCTTCTCGCACCTGGGGCAGGCTTTCCACGCTGTAGGCGCGAACCGCCGAGTGGATAGTCGCCATCAGCAATGCCGCGGAAATTCCCTTGCCGCTAATGTCGCCCATGGCCAGGATCAGTTTGTGAGAGCTGGCGGTCAGGAAATCGTAATAATCGCCGCTGACTGTTCGCGCGGGACGGCAGAACCCATGGACTTCCAGCGACTCCAGTTGCGTGATTTGCCGGGGGAAGAGCTGCTCCTGCACTTCCTGGGCGATGGCCAGTTCGCCTTCCAGCCGCTGCTTTTCTTTTTGTTCCAGAATCAGCTTCTCGATCGATTCGGTCATCGAGTTGAAAGAGAGCGAAAGCTGCGCCAGTTGGTCTTCGGATTTGACGGGAATACGATGGCTGAAGTCGCCGCGATCGACATGCCGGGTGGCATCATAAAGTTGCGCCACAGCCCGGGTGACAGTGCGCGTCATGCGCGTGCCTGTGAATAACGCAATTAGTTCGATAATAGCGAAGAAAATAAGGATACCGAGGAGGATTTCCTCGACGCCTTGAACGAAGTCTCCCAGGGCCGCGAACAAGTGGCTGTAAAGAATCGAAGGACGGGTTCGTACTTGCACGAGAGCCCCGGTCGAGCGCTGCCCGGTTTTCCAATCCACTACCGACAGTGGCGCGTAGAACGTAACTTCACGGTCAAGATTGTTGGCGGCGGCGGGCAGAACGCCAACAGAGAAAGACTGGCGCACCCGGACGGTGCCGCCGCCTTTTTCACGAATCTGAATTCCGCGGCGGGGGGCCTGAGAGCTTGCCCCTGCGCTTTGCGGGGCCGGATTTGGGTTTTCGCTGGTGGCAGCAGGAGATTCGGAAGAGAATACGGTGATTTCACCCATGTCCGCCGCGATTTTCGCTACAAACGCCTGGTCGAAAGGCTCGCCAGTCACCACGGTGAGGGTCTTCGTGCCTGCCGGAAGCAGAGTGACAACGCGCAGATATAATCCATCCGAATCGCGTGTTATATCACTTAACCCCTGCTTGGCAAAGGAGGGAAAGGAGAACGGCGGACGCGTGGATTCGTCGCTCTTGTATTCCGTATTTCCGGTTTCGTCGTTCTTTTTTAATCCGCTCTTTTTTTCAGCAGTCTTTTTTTCGGTGATCAGGGGCAGCGGCTTGTCGCCATTCCAGGCGAATATGCGGCGCCGCCGCCATGCTGAATCTCGTTTTCGCAATCCAGCCAGTGATTCAGCCGTGGCACTGTCGCCGCGTTCCAGGCGGGATGCGAGTTCATTTCCGACCGCCGCATTCACCGCTTCCATGCTGCGTAGCTGCGACTTTATTTCCGAACTCACCACGAAGATGGCGAACTGCCCGGCCAAACCATAAAGGGTGATGAAGGTCATCGCGATCAGCAACACTGCGGGTATGACACCGATGAAAACATAAGTGACGATCAGCCGGTTGCGCAACCGCCATAGAATTTTTCGCTTCAGCGAGCGAAAGCCGAGTATGGAAAAAAGGATAAGCGAGAGAACTATAAGGAAAGCAACCCAGCCGCCCAGATTTTCACCCCAGGCTGGCGCGAACAGTCCCAGAAGCTTTTTCAAAACAAAAAGCGTTCCCGCCAGAGCGGCCACATAACAGGCAATCCGCGCCACGCGGCCCTGAGGCCACAGGTCAGCACGAATCATTGCCTGGCGGATTTGCGAATAGGACAACTGCATCTTGGGATTCTACGTGGATTTTACGCCGTTTGGCGCGAAGTTCGGAGTCAGCCCAGAGTTTGAAAAATTTAGATTTACGCCTCTTGTCATTTAGAATTCTGCCGTGTCCAGACTTCCTCCTTTTTCATTCCAGATTGTTCTAGTGCTGGCGTTTGCCGTGTGCGCTGTGGCGCAAGAACCGGCAGGTAATTCACCCGCGGGCCAGCCCCAGGTAAAGGTGAACATGCTGAATGTGTGCGCGCCGTCGGCAGAAGAACAAAAGGAAATAACCGCCGCGCTGGCGAGAATTCCCAAACAGCCGCTGTTTTCTCCCGACTTCGAAGTGTCGCGCGGCCGCTCGACGCTTGCTGACATGCCAAGCTTCTTGCCGGTGGGACAAGGTGCCCAGGTTTCCGACGAGCCGTCGGTCGCCAGCTACGTCCGTGAGCGCAAAGAATTCTCTATTCAGGCGTTGTTTTCGAGCGTGCAGTACTCGTTCAGCAATGACGGGCACAATATGGTGGAGACTCTGGTGTTGCATGTGCGCGATCCCAAGGACTTGATTCAGGTGTCGATGGAAGACAGCGCGTCGTCGGTTACCAGTCCGGAGGTCATGCTGACGGCCGATACTCCGGTGAACCGCATTCGGCTGGAACGCTTTGGCAAATCTTCTGTGGCATTGGCGCGGTGCGGAGCATCCGAAGGCGGGCCCGCGCCGGATCAATCGGCGTATGAGCCGATTTTCCGGAACGCTTCGGCTGTTTTGGCCAACTACCGCAGCTTGTTAGGCGTGAGCAAGATTGTTCCGGAAGAACTGGCCAAGGTCGCGGGAACCCCTCAGGGTAAACCGGCACCCAAGTCGAAGATGAGACGCCCCGCAGAGGAGAAGAAGTGAACGGCGAGGGACAGCTCTGACTCGCCGAAACCTGGCGTGTGCATCGAAATCTGAGCCCTGTAATCTATATCCCAGCCACAAACAACTATGAGTGAAACCCGCAACGTCGTAATTATCGGGTCCGGCTGTTCCGGACACACGGCTGCTCTTTATGCCGCGCGCGCCAATCTCAAACCTTTGGTGATCGAGGGGCACGAGCCGGGAGGCCAACTCGCGCTCACCACGCTGGTAGAGAATTTCCCCGGCTTTCCCGAAGGAATCCTTGGCCCGCAATTAGTCGAAAACATGCGCAAGCAGGCGGAGCGCTTTGGCGCGGAATACCGCATGGCGCACCTGACCAGCGTGGATTTGAGCCAGCGACCGTTTCTATTGCACCTGGGAAAACATCAGGTCCATACGCAGTCGCTGATTATTGCCAGTGGGGCCTCCGCGCGTTGGCTCGGCTTACCGCATGAGCAGCAACTCATCGGGCATGGAGTGTCGTCGTGCGCCACCTGCGATGGGTTTTTCTTTTCGGGCAAAGAGATTGTGGTTGTGGGGGGCGGAGATTCGGCGATGGAAGAGGCGCTCTTTCTGACGCGTTTTGCCACGAAGGTCACGGTGATTCACCGCCGCGACCACTTCCGGGCTTCGAAAATCATGCTAGAACGTGCGCAGCAACACCCGAAGATAAAGTTCCTGCTCGACACGGTCGTCGAAGATGTTCACGACGCTGGGAAACAAGAGGTAACCGGGCTGAGGATACGCAACGTGAAAACCGGCGAAGTTTCTGATTTTCCCACGAGCGCGCTTTTTCTCGGAATTGGCCACGATCCCAATGCCAAGATGTTTCACGGCCAGTTGGACACTGACGCCGACGGCTATCTCAAGACGCATAACTACGTTTTCACGAAGGTGCACGGTGTCTATGCCTGCGGCGACGTGCAGGACCGCCGGTATCGTCAGGCGATCACGGCCGCGGGATCGGGCTGCATGGCCGCGATCGAGGTGGAGAAGTTTTTGGAAGAGCACGGCGATTAGGTTCTGCTTCATTGGACTCTAGTGATAGGGCTAGAGAGATTTTGCCGCCAACTTCTCTTGCGCTTATTTTGCCGGCCTGCGCTCGATGAAGAACGGCAACGTCGTGATAATGCTCCTTCCATCTTCCAGCACAAAGCTGACACGGCTCTCGGCAACGAGCGTGAACTCGCGCACATTCTCATAAGTGTTCACGGCGACTGGCTCGCCCGGAACGTAGACGCTAATCGTGGTCATAAAATCACGCGTATTGTGCACAACGCTACCTCCCTTTGGCTTCTCTCACGCGTACAAGTTCAGCGATCTAATCGGCTCGCCTCAATTTCTAATCAATTTTCTTGTTGCGCCTGGGCGCTGGCTCGCAAAGTGATCGATTGCCAACTGCCGATCGGCACGGGAGAGTTGAACTTATATCCGAAACTGACGCGCATTCCGAGCGCGGGCTGACTGCCACAATTCTGCGGCGGTACCTGGCAGGCTGCCGAGCCGCAAGTCAAGGGCACTCCATTGCAGATCTCTACTCCCTGGGTGGTCGAGCAGGCAGGGGCGGGCGTCGCGTTGCAGGCGAACGCTGGGGAATTCGATACAAGGTTGGTCCCGTCCAAGTGAGCCGCGTTCAGCACGGAGTCGACACTCTGAACCACCTGCGCATTACTCTGGAAGGCGTCTCCGCACGATGCGCATGTGGCGCGCGTGGCGGCGATAACTCCCTGCTTCGCCGCTCGCTGCAGAGTGGACGCCGAACTCAAGGCCAAAGTAGACCAAACAATTCCGAAGAGAACGAGAAACAGGATCGGCAAAACGAACGCCGCTTCAGCCACCTGCGATCCCGATTCCCGGACGCAGGCTTTTGAAGTGCGGGCCGCAAGCCTCTTGATCGCAAGCCTCCTGGCCGTCATCGTTAACCGTTGCCTTTCCTAATCAAGTTCCTAATCAAGATTCTGCGCCACCGCGTCAGCATTGATGTTTGTGACTCCGGGCCACACTGACCCGCTCATGAGAAGTTGCACCACGCGGCCATAGCGCCACGCATACGGATAGCTGATGCTTACGTGGACGCCTTGCACGGTTATCGCCGGCGTTCCCGTCGTCTGGAATGTCATGCCCCGGTCAATGGTCAGCGTCAAGTTTGCGGGGCAATTCGTGTTGGCGGTGTAGGTCCACACCAATGCGACCGGCGGCGATGCCGCGGCGGTTGCCAGGCCGCAGTCATTCACCTTCGCCGACACCAGGTAGCTGTCTACTGCGGCGCGAATCGCTTCCGTGGATGCCGGATCGGCATTGGTCACGTCGGCGTAGGGCTGAGTCGAACCCAGCCGTGCCGCCTGCGCGACCGCCAGAGCCAGCCTATGTTTCAGGCTGAGCGCGCCCGAAAAATCAATCACCCCAATCATGAACATCGTCAGTAGCGGCAGACAGACAGCCAACTCAAGGATCTGTGATCCGCGCGAGTCCGCGATCCGTCCCAGCGCGAGTTTTCTCAGCCTTGTCATTGTTGCGTTTGTACTTTCTTCGTTCTCGATCACTCGCTGTATTCGCACCGGCGACTTTTGCCGCCGATTTTTCGGCTAGCGCACCAGTCGTACTGGAATCGGCGAAGTGCCACCGCCGGCGATTGCGGTGCCGGTGGCTGAACCGCAGCCCGCAACGTTTAGGATCACTGCGTCAATGTTGCCGTTCGACTGCACGTCTGTGATTCCCAGTTGCATGAAACCTACGATCTGGAAATCAGCGCAGTTGACCCCATTGATGCAGAGTAAGTCTCCATTCCAGATGGGTACAGTCACGACTGAGTCGCTGCGGCTAACGTCGGCCCTGCCCTGTAGCGCGGGATCGGGATTGTTGCTGCCCCCTGTAAGCGTTGTCGGGACGCCGGGAGCGTTTAACACGTCCTGTCCGTTGCCCAGCCCGTAGTCGCTCGCATGCGTCAGGCACTTCCCGGGCTCGGTACTGTTAGGCGGAGAGATAGTGAAGTCAATTCTTACTGGTCCTGCTATCTGATTGGTAGCCGATCCGCATGTGAGCTGGGCCGAATTTGAGCAGGCAGCCGTCTCGTAGAACCCGGGAGCATCTGGAGTTACGCTGCCGCACGATGTCGCTGACGAAGCTGGACACGATGCCGACGACGAACTGATCGGTAGGTCGAGGACACTGTACCCGCCCACCAGGCTCGTCAAGAGTAAACCGGCTATGGGTTTTGCCTGGTGAAGCGTAATCGGCTTTCCTATGAATTTTCCGTTATTGTTAATGGCATAGTTGTTGGCAGGATCGAGGAAATAAGCGGGAAAGATTGTTCCGGCCAGCACGCATCCTAGGTTCCCACCTGAGAGAGGCGGGCTCGTGGGATCGCAATTGGCCACCAGCCAGGGCTTCACATTTGCCACTGCAATTTGCGTTGTGCTGCCCGAGGGATTGAACGCTTCCGCCTTAGAAACCGCCGTCACCTGACCAGCCGCCGGGCTCCAGATTCGGCTGAAGAAATTTGGCAAGCCGGTTCGCTGTACCGTCACCGTGATCTGCGGATCCTCCGGGTTGGTGAAGTCGCAGGCTGTGGTCACGGTGGTTGCCGGCGCCCCGGCAATCGTGTTTTGTTGGGCCGCGGCCTGCGCCTGCAAATCCGCCAGGCCTGACGCTCCATTGCAGGCGGTGCTCTGCACGCCGCCGTCGGTCCAGTCCCCCAAACCTCCGGAAGTGAAGCCGGAACTCACAAAAGCTTTCGCCCCGGCCAGGGCTGCCTGGTCGGCGGTTTTTTCCGCCTCGCTGCGAGCCACGTAGAGCGATGTGACGTCTATGGCCAGTGCCGCCAAGCCAATCAACGCTGCCAGGGAGACGGCCACCAGCAACACGGCTTGTCCCCGCTGCGCGGTACGCTGCTCAGGCATCTTTTGGCTGGCAGTCTGACACGGATGTGGCCACAACAATTTCTTCATATTGCTTGCTCGCCGATGGAGACCAAAATCTCGACAAAGGTTCGTTCCGGGCGCTACAACAGGGCGCTGGACCAGGGGAGGAACTACAGTTGTGCGATCGACTGACGCAACTAAACGCTGACCGCCAGCCTTTATCGCTCAGATGGTACGTCAGTTATGGTCTGCAAGGAATGGCCCGCTAGTCACCGTAAGTAATAGCACTTAGATAACAAGAAAGTAACATGCGACGTCCGCCGCCAATGGTTGCGGATCTGCGTAAGAAATTTTGTTTAGAGTATTGAACGCGAAACTGTTCCTGAAAACCGAATGTCGAATCTCGGACATCGTCGTTCCGATTGCCTCTCATAACCGAATTGCGAACTGACTCTCATAGCCCATGAAATGCGGTATCGAGGACGAGAAAGACTGCGGCGCCCACAATTACTAGCAACGCCATCTTCATGGATGGTTCGCGATTGACCTCCGGAACCAGGTCGGTAGCGGCCACGTAAATAGTAACTCCCGCGGCCAGCGGCAGACCTGCGCCCACGTGGTGACGAAAGAGCGCCATGGTTAGAACCCCCGCTACTGTGGAGCCTCCCAGAATGACCGACGCGAACCATGCCGTCCCTCGGCTGCGTCCACTGGCTAGCATCACCGAACTTACGGTGAAGCCTTCCGGAATCTTATGCAGAAATACGGCGAGAAAAATCAGCCAACCGAGAGAGGTAGAAACCAGAAATCCAGAAGCGATGGCGATGCCGTCAAAAAAAGTATGAATCACCAGCCCCAGCAGCACGGAATAGCTCTTGTGCGAATGCATGAATTCGCTGGCATGCGTTTCTTCGCCGAAGTGAAAATGCGGAGTGACGGTGTGCTCGAAGAAGTGAATGACGAGATAGCCGAAGAGCACGAGAAATGCGGCTGACTTGCCACGCAGCTCAATGCTGTCGGGAATCATTTCTACCAGTGCCGTGGCCAGCATGAAGCCAGCTCCGAGCGCGACAAAATACCGCAGATAGCGGCGCTCCCAATGGCGCTGCACAATGATGGCGCCGCCGAACACATTGGCGGCGGCAGCGGTCAGACCGAGCAGCACGCTGGTAGCGATGGGATGCATGTGGCGATAGTACTGAGTGATTAATGCTTTTTCGCAGCCGCGGTTTGGTTCTGCAATTCCTCAGAGAATGCCTGCTCGCGGTCGGCCACGTAGTTTTTATAGCCTTCCGGATCGATATATGGATTCGTCCCACCGGCGCTTAATTTTGCGTACTTTGCTTCCATTCCGTAATAACTGCCGTGAGCACCCAGAAAAACGTCGCAGGGAAGAGACTTGAGCACGCGAAACTCGCGTGCGTAATCGTCGGCAATCTCGAAGTAGATCGCGTTATTTACCAGCTTATATCCCGGATTGACGTTAGGGCTGCCCACAATCACAACGTTATAAGTCTTGGCCGCCTCGCGCACTTTCAAGCTCCAGGTGGTACACCCACGAGTATGCCCGGCGGTCTTGAAAGCAGTGAGCACGGTATCGCCGAGTTTTACCTCGTCACCATCGTGGAGCACCCGGTCCACTTTGGTTGCGGGATACGAAAGCGTCGGATCCTCACCGTATTGGAAGTCGCTCTTGCCACCCGATTCGACGACCCCGACGTCCCCATCCATGACCATGTATTGGGCTCCGGTCAGCTTCTTCACTTCGGCGCCGCCGCCGTCGTGATCGAAGTGAGCGTGGCTGATGAGGAGGATTTTCACATCCGTGAAACGAAACCCCAACTTTTCAACGTTGCTCCGGATGAGCGGGACTGAAGATTTAAGATTGCTGTTGATCAAAATGTGCCCGACGGGTGTCGTAATGAGGTATGAGGCCAGCCCACGGCTGCCCACGTAATAGATGTTGCCGATCACGCGATGCGGCGGGAAGGGTTCACTCCAGTCCGCGGAGCTGGAAAACGTTGCAAGTGCTTTGGCAGTGTTGCCCGGCGCCGTCTGAGCGTGTGCAGGGTCCGCTTGTGCAAACAGGCCACTGGCGAACGCTAGTACCGAACAAAACAAAATTAGGCGAGTGAGCATATGTGGAGGAAGTATACGGCGATACTAGCGCCAGTCTGCTTTGCAATCGGGACTGCGATGTAAGAACCGATGTAAGAACCAAAAGATAGACACTCGTAGCTATCCGCTATGCCGAATGTGCATCACATCGCCATCCTGAACGATGTAGTCTTTGCCTTCCAATCGAAGAGTGCCTTTGGCGCGTGCGTTGGCTTCCGAACCTGCTTCCAAAAGTTGATCCCAGCGGATGGTTTCGGCACGGATGAAATGTTTTTCCAGATCGGAGTGAATCGCGCCCGCGCCCTCCTGAGCGCGGGTGTGCGCGGGGATCTGCCAGGCACGGCATTCATCTTCACCGGCGGTGAAAAATGAAATCAGCCCCAGCAATTGATACGTGGTGCGGATAAGGCGGACCAATCCGCTTTCCGTGAGGCCGTAACTCGAAAGAAATTCCGCCGCGTCGGCATCGCTCATCTCCGCAAGTTCTGCCTCCACCTTGCCGCAGATCGCAGTAGCGGCGGCGTTGGGGCGGGCAGCAATTTCCGTGAGCTTATATTTACCGACTGCCTCATCGAGCTGTTTGCCAAGTTCTGTAGACTCGCCGATGTTGAGCACGTAAAAAATGGGCTTCTCGCTCAGGAACATGAAGCCGCGGAGACGCTTTTTGTCCTCGGGTGTCATCTCCATTTCGCGTAAGGGCTTTTCGGTCCCCAGATGCGCATTGGCGCGTTTCAGCAACTCGAACTCTTTTTCTAGCTCTGCCGTCTTCATCTTCTTCAAATCTTTTTCCAGCCGCTCCAGGCGTTTTTCTATTTGCCCAAGATCGCTAACCATCAAATCGAATTCGACATTCTTAATGTCGCGCAGAGGGTCGATGGGTCCGACGTGCGGAATGGAAGGATCGTCGAAGGCGCGGACCACGTGCGCAAGCGCATCGACCTGGCGCAGATGACCGATGTACGCGGTCTCTTTCAATGCGTCCTGGCCAATCGCGCCGACATCGACATACTCAACAGAAGTGTGGGTCAGCTTTTTCGGACTGTACAAAGCGGCCAGGCGGTCGAGACGATCATCGGGAACTTTAGCTACGCCAATGTGAGCTTCGCGTGGGTTGGAATAAGCCTGATCAGAAAGATGAGCCTTGGTAAGTATGCGAAACAGAGAGGTTTTTCCCACCTGAGGCAGGCCAATGATTCCGGTTTTCATAAAGAAAGCTTCTAGCTTCTAGCTCTTAGCTCCTAGCTGGATCGGGATGGGGAATGTACTGTACATGCATCCAACGACGCACGCAACGATTCAGAATAAACGATGGGTGCGAAATTGCCCTAATGAGTAAGGGTAATAGCGGCTAATTTCTTCAGATTATCTTCACTTGTTTGTGCCAAGATCGTGGAACGGGATAAGGGTCGATGGCAAGCCGCGGCACAATTCCATGAAGCTCCTGATTGTTGAAGACGAAAAACGAATGGCGGACCTTCTGCACAAGGGCCTTACGGAAGAAGGTCACACAGCTCTGTGCGCGTACGACGGCGCGGAGGGACTGGAACTGGCTAAGGCCTATGAGTTCGACGTAATCATTCTGGATATCATGATGCCGAAGCTCAGTGGATACGAGATGGCGAAGCGCCTGCGCAGCGAAAAGATCAGTACTCCCGTGCTTATGCTGACCGCCAAAGATTCGGTGCCAGACATCGTCCGCGGCCTCGATTTGGGCGCTGATGATTACATGACCAAGCCATTCTCGTTCGAAGAGCTTGTGGCACGGCTGCGAGCGGTGAAGCGGCGCACTTTGACTGCTCAGGAAGTTAATCTGCGCGTCGGCGATCTCGTGCTCGACCCATCCAGCCGTGAAGTCTCGCGGGATGGGGTGCGCGTCTCTCTCACCCGCACGGAATACAATCTGCTCGAACGGTTGGTGTATCGCGCCGGCAAGGTAGTATCGCGCCGGTCGTTGATCGAATCGGTCTGGGGATACGATCGCGATATCGAAGAAAACACTCTCGACGCATTTATGCACTTGCTGCGCAACAAGGTCGACCCGGCGGGCCGGGCGAAATTGATTCACACGATCCGCGGAGTGGGCTACATGATTCGCCCGGATGATGTGGCCCGAAGCTGATGGGGAACAATGATCAGATCGGAAGAAACGGATGATGAGAAAGCTTTCCATCGGTCTGCGGCTTGCGCTTTGGTATCTGGCGATTTTTGCTGTGGCGCAGATTATCTTTGGTGGAGGCATGTGGTTCCTCCTGCGTCACAATCTCTATGACATTGCCGATGACGCTTTGGAAAACCAGGTCGAAGACTTAAAAAACTTTCTGCAGACGCAACAGAAAAACGCTTCTGTGGCCACACTGCAGGCGCAAGTTGCGGAGAACTACACGCTTGAGCATTCAGGCGACTATTTACAGGTAGAAACGAGCGACCACCAGCCAATTTACCGCTCCGCGTTTTTGCAAGCTCACCCCTTGAGCGCGTTGGAACCTAAGCTTGCCGGTCAGTTATCTTTCACCGACCGGGCCTTGGACGCAAAGCCTCTTCGCTTCGCCACAGCAAGAATCGAAGTTAACGGACGCGTCTACCTGATCGCCTCCGGTATCCTCATTGACGACGTAGTCGATACGTTGTCTCTCTTCCGGATTTATCTGCTGATGTTTGCTCCGCTGATTCTGCTGGCGGCGGCGGGAGCCGGATACTGGCTCAGCCACAGGGCGCTGGCTCCGGTCGACGCGATTGTGCAGACTGCACGAGAGGTCAGCGGCACAAACTTGAGCAGCCGCCTGCAAAAGCTCGACTCTGGCGACGAATTGCAGCGCCTGTCTGACACGTTGAATGAAATGCTGGATCGTCTAGAGAGCGCGTTTCTTCGCATCACGCAATTCACGGCCGACGCCTCGCACGAACTCCGTACGCCCATTTCCCTCATCCGCACCGAGGCGGAACTGGCCCTTCGCCATTCGCGGCGCGAAGAAGAATATAAGGAATCGCTTCGCCATATTTTGCTGGAGGCGGAGCGCACAACTTCTTTGATCGAGGAGTTGCTAGCACTCGCCCGTGCGGATTCGGGGCGCGAAGCGCTGAAGATGCGCGCGCTCGATTTGGGAGAAACTTTGCGCGGAACCGTCGAGAGCTGGCAGCAAATCGCTACCATCCGCAACCTGCAATTCAGTGCTCGGATCGACGCTGAGGAAGTTTTGGTACTGGGAGACTGCGAAGCCCTGCGGCGAGTAGTCGACGTTTTGCTGGATAATGCCTTCAAGTACACCCCAGCACCGGGAATGGTCGATCTATCACTCAAGCGGACGGAGGAGAGAGCGGTGATCACCATCCGCGACAGCGGAATGGGAATCCCGCCTGAGGAGCAGAGCAGAATATTCGAACGCTTCTATCGGGTAGATAAAGCTCGCAGCCGGGAACTCGGAGGCTCAGGTCTCGGGTTGTCGATCGCCCAATGGATCGTGCTGCAGCACCAGGGATTGATTCGAGTTGAGAGCGTTCAAGGGAACGGATCGACATTTTGCGTAGAACTACCGCTCAGGGCTGCGGCGGTACAGGATTCGATATTGGCGTAGCGCACCGTTGTCAGATCCCAGACCTAGCATGCCCCATGTACTTGCTGCAGCAACCGCCACGCCTGACGTACAATAAAAAAGCTTCCTGTGCCGGGATGGCGGAACTGGCAGACGCAGCGGACTCAAAATCCGCCGACCTTCGGGTCTTGGGGGTTCGACTCCCCC